>ENA-UOOE01000076-UOOE01000076.1-fermentation-metagenome-genome-assembly--contig:-NODE-76-length-96480-cov-64.848826_pt1 | contig 96480 bp, 78 predicted proteins | sample MGYA00245776_ERZ724021 | MGnify/ENA primary metagenome ERZ724021 (study PRJEB28704, sample SAMN03018321) | fermentation metagenome | biome: anthropogenic terrestrial biome; feature: soil; material... | reverse complement strand
TGATAACAGCACAATCAATGCTACAAACAATTGGTGGGGAACAAACAACCCAACAATATTATTAAACATTCCAAGTGATATTCATATAGTAAGCGGGACTGTGCGTTATGATCCTTGGCTTGTTCTTAATTTAAACTGTTCAAGTATTGGTGTAACACATGATAATTACACTTCTGATTTAACGGTTGATTTAACTCACAACAATTTGGGTGTTGACACTTCTTCAATAGGCAGGGTTCCAGATGGAATTGTTATAAATTTCATTACAACCTTAGGAACTATTAATGCTACAACAGTAACTACGGATGGTTTAGCATTGGTTACGCTCAATTCGAGTGTAACTTCGGGTTTGGCTAATGTTACTGCAACATTAGACAATCAAACAGTGTCTGTAGTTCCAAGAGTTTTTAGCACAATACAAGCTGCTATAAATGATAATTCAACTTATAATGGAGACAGCATTGAAATTGAAGATGGAACTTACACTGAAAACATTGTCTTAAATAAAGAAGTCACACTTGTACCTGTTAATAAAGGTACTGTAATTGTTGAACCATTGGATCCATCAAAACCTGTTATCAAAGTAACTTCTGGTGGAAGTGGATCTTTAATACAAGATCTAAATATTAATGGAGTTAACAGTGCGTATGCTATTTTCGTTGATTCTGCCCATAACTGCAGTATAATTGGAGATAATATAACAGGTAGCCAGTTTGGAATTTACTTCAATAATTCAACCAACAGTACAATATCTGAAAATAACATAGCAAACAATTATAATGGAGTCTACATTTTTAACTCCCCAAATATTACGATATCAAGTAGTACTGTATCAAACAATACTGGAAATGGAATATACCTTGATACTTCAAATAGCACGGAAATATCTGAAAACGCCATATTAAACAACAAACTCAACGGAATATGCACTAACAACTCTTTAAATACCACTATATTTGAAAATAACATTCTGAATAACGCTTTGGATGGTATTTACTTGAACAATTCCTCAGCTACCATTAATTTCAACAGAATAATTGGAAATGGAATGTACGGAACTGAAAATCAAGGAAATGAAACTGTAGATGCAACTAATAATTGGTGGGGTTCAAACAATGGTCCATCAGTTTCCTCACTTAAAAACGTAACCTGCAACACGTGGTTAATACTTAATATTAACAGCTCTTATGATCGTTCTAATAGTAGTGGAAGTTACTATAATAATTTAGTGAAGGCAGATTTAAACCACAACAATCAAGGAAATGACACATCTCCAGATGGTAAAATTCCAGATAATTTACCTTTATATTTCAACACAACTTTAGGAACTATTAACAGCACTGCATCAACTAAAAATGGTGAAGTTGTAGTAACACTTAATAATACAGTAGGTGGTACAGTTAATGTTTCAGCAACCTTAGATAATCAAACAGTTGCCACGTCCATAAATGTAACGAGTGTTAATAATTTAGGAATATACAATATTAGAACGGGTGAGGGTTTTAACACAATACAATCAGCTATAGACAGTCCTGACACTTTAAATGGTGACGTTATAACTCTTGCTGATGGTACTTACACTGAAAACGTGACGTTTAATAAAAAAGTTACCATAAAACCTGTTACAGGAGCTAATGTAACTGTTAAAGCAGCTGATACAAACACTAATGTTTTTACGATAACCAATACTGGAAGTGGTTCAACAATAACCGGATTAAACATAATTAATGGGTTAAATGGTATTTATTTAGATTCTGTTGATAACTGTAACATTACAGGAAATAATATCTCCAGTAATTCTTATGGAATTTATCTTAACAGTTCAAACAGTTCCAATATAACAGGAAATAACATAAAAAATAATTATTATGGAATTTTCGTATACAGCTCAAACAGTACAATATTAAATGGAAATAATATAACAAACAATTTTGAGGGAATATCTTTTAACACTTCGAATAATAGTAACATAACACGAAATATAGTAACAAGTAATTGGAATGGAATCTATCTCAGCAATTCTAACAGTACTTTAATCATTAACAACATTATTACAAATAATGGTGTTGGAATTGATTATATTAACTCAAATAGTACCATAATAGATGAAAGTAATAATGTAACAGGTAGTTGGATTGAAAACATTTTAGAGATAGATCCAACTGGAATTGTGATGTGGGATTTTATCTTTAATTGTGGTCCTGCGTCCCTTGCTACTGTTCTGCAAAGATTTGGTATCAATGTGTCACAGGAGGATCTTGCATTTTTTGCTGGGACTGATTTAACCGGGACTACGATGTATGGGCTTGTTCAGGCTGCGAAAGAGGAAGGTTTAACTGCGGAAGGTTTGAAATTAGCTGTGAATCAACTTGAACCGGGTAATATAGTATTTTTAACTATGAATGGTGAAGGTCATTTCAGTGTCATTACAAACATCACAGATACAATGGTCTACCTTGCAGATAGTGATCTTGGAAACATCAACATGACATTGGACAATTTCACAGTAGCTTACATTGTAGACGGACTTACAGGATACGCACTTATTGTAACCAATAATTCAAATGACACACAATTGGATATGGGTACAATATTAACAACCACAGAAATGCAAAACATTATCGGAACTGGCTGGCGTTGGCGTTGGCATTATATACTTACAAGATACGTGAAAGTATATACTAAACCTTATTATATAACATATCGAGGTCATAGAATCCTTATGCACCCTTATTACTGGAAAAAAATTTACAAAAAAGAAAAAATATGGTATTGGACACCTAGTAAAATAGATCGTGATGCATTTGAAGACGTTGCTATTCATTATGCACCAGAGGCTGCTGAATGGATAGGAACTGGCATATTTATTCTTGGTTATATAATTTATGGTGCAATAACTGGCAAATAAAATAATTAATAAAAGTGGTGAATTGAATGGAGTTAGGTTCAAAAGTTATTACTTTAGGTTGTTTTCTTTTAATTTTTGGTATATTTTATATTTATTACCTGAATGTATTAATGTTTTTACCTTCAATGTTAATAGGATTCTTACTTATTATAGGGGGGATATTTAGGAACAAAGGTTATTCTAATAAAACTTATTACTTGTCTTCTTTAAGTGTAGTTGCATTATGGGGGTTGGCTTTACTTTATATTTTCTTATTCATGTCTAAAGTGTATTTAACAAATAAATATTTATTCTACTTTAACATTATACTTCTTATTTGTTTCTTAAGTACTATTTGTAAAAACTATCTCCAGAGACATGAAAATCTTAAAATGCCTTGGAAAAATGAAGGGTGAAGTTATTTTTTTGTTTACGAGATTAATATTTTGTTCCAAGATAACCTCCAATTGCTGCAGGTAGAATTGTTATTAGGTGCATCGAATATATCTTTTTGTAATTATTGAAGTTTATTGTCCCAGGGGAATATATAAAAAGTATTATTGATGCGATTATTCCTGCAAAAACACCATAAATTATCTTTTTTTCTTTACAGAACCTAAAATTTTGGAAAGGATTTGACCAACACAAAAATTAGCGTAGTCAAATCAAAAACGTTTTAGCGTTACGAAAATTCAGAGCTATTAGATTGTCAAGTATTAATTGCCTTCTAAAAAGGTCGATAGTTGCTTCCTTTTCCCTTTTTCCTTGTTGAATTTATAAAGATTAATAGGTTTCTGGAGAAATTGTAGTAAATGAACCATTGGGTATGTAATATTTGAAATATGGTGGTTTTTGCTTACTTAAGGGGATTTTGTAAAAATAGCCCTTTGAAAGGAGAAAGATATTTTGTTGGTTTTTTTATTTTCTGTGTTCGTCTATGATTAGTCTTAGTGCTGTGCTTCTGCTGCCTGTTTTTTTCTTTTGCCTTGGCTTATTAATCCTTTTTCTTCTGCTATCTTGTCAAGGTAATGAATTTAGGATGGAGTTAAGTAATTTGTGGTTTGATTAGAGTTGTGTTATCGAATTGTTCCTCATATTTAACCAATAGCATTTGGGTTAACTGTATTTTTTCTTCAAGGTTTTTTGCATCAAATTCATCCAGTTCATTTATATTGATATTTTTTAGTTCTTCAAGCAATTAAAGTTTAGATCCTTGATGCGGATATTTTATTAAAACACATTAATGAAATTGGAAAGAAAATTAGAAGCTCTAAACTGCTACAACAAAGCATTAGAACTAGATCCTGATAATGAGGATGTTAAAAAATAGGGAACAACTCTTAACTAATATGAATGGATCAATTTCTGGCTAAACCAAGCATCATCATATCAAGCAGAACCCACGGAAACAGCTTACGATACCTTTTTAACGGCATTAATGGTTGATTACTACCATGACACGGTTGCAGACAACCTCACATCTGATTTAAATGTTAGATACTTCAATCTAAGAACCTAAAACAAAAAGATTTAAAATACTTCCATTAAAAAAAATAAAATTTTTTATTCAAGATCTTCCATCTTGCTCACCCTCTCGAACTTTTCTGGTTCTTTGAGGGACCGGGTTGCGTCCACACCAACCTTGGTTGTGGTTCCATCGGGCTGTGCGCATGGATCGAGGGAGGAACCCCTTGCCTTTGGAACTATGATGATGTCATCATCGCCTTTAACCCTGGTTGCAATTGCGTACTCAAGATCTTCGTTGTTGAAGATGTCTATATCATCGTCAACCACTATGCAGTGCTTGAGTGATGGGTGTGCTGCAAGTGCCGCCATTATAACGTTTTTACCATCACCTTCGGTCTGTTTCTCTATTGAGACAGCAGCATGAAGCCAGCAACATCCCCCTTCTGTTAAAACAACGTTTTTAACCGTTGGTATGGTGTTCTGCACGGCCCTGTATATTCTAGGTTCCTGTGGCAGGCCCTGTAGGAGTTTGTGCTCGTATCCTGCAGGCATTATTGCATGAAAGAGTGGGTTTTCCTTGTAGTACATTCTTTCAAGCTGGATAACTGGTTCCTGGCGCACAACATCGTAGGTGTCTGTCAGATCAACAAATGGTCCTTCAGCCTCCCTTTCGTGAGGCAGAATCTGTCCTTCGAGGAGTATCTCACAGTCCGGCACCTCCAGATCCACTGTTTCGCACTTAACCAGTTTCATGCTGCCGTTGTGAAAGGTGTTTGCAACTTCCAGCTCGTCTGCGGTTATTGGTATGGATGTGCATGATGCAAGGAGTGTTGCAGGGTGCATTCCAATTGCTATGGCAACTTCAAGGGGTTTGTCAAGCTTTTCTGCCTTTTTGTAGTAGGTGTAAAGGTTTCGCGGCACGATCCTGATTCCAAGCCTGTCTTTATCCTTCACAAGCATCCTGTGTATTGAGGCATTTCTCACGCCTGTTTCAGGGTCCTTTGCAACAACAACGCCCGCAGTGATGTAGGCCCCTCCATCTTTCCTGTAGTATGTTGGTACCGGAAGTTTACCTAGATTTGCCTCCCCTGAAACCTGGAAGTTTTCACCAACGGTTTCAACCCGCTTTATGGGTGTTGGCTTGTCTGTTGCCTGCATTATCTTTCCTGTTATCTCTGGCACAGTTGCAGAAATTGCCCTTGCTATTTTCTCCCTGGTGTTGCATATCCCCGACACTATGCGCATGTCGCTTTCTGTAACATTCTCGAAGATCAACACATCCCTGGGATGTTCCTTTATTATCCTAGAAACCTCGTACCTGGTTGATACTTCCTTTTCAATTCTTTTAACCTTGAATTCATCTTCAAGGATCTTTAAAAATTCCCTCATGGCATCACCTGCCTTCCTTTTAATTCAAACATCATTTAGATCTTGATTAATTCACTTGATCTGATTAATTCACTTGATGGTGGTTGCAACGAACATCACAAGGAGTATGACTGCTACACCCAGATATATGTAGCTTGCAGAACAACCACATCCATTCATGCTGCACTGATCCTTCTTATTCTCTGTTTCTTTTTTCATTCAAGGTCCTCCATTTTTAAATTTCAATTAAATTTATAAATTTCAATTAAAACCTAAAACTTTTTTTTTAACCTGATGGTTTGTTCTTGAACTTCAAAAGTTTGGATTCCACAGCTTTATTCCCAAGTCCCAGTACTTCAGCTGCAAACATGGCTGCATTCTCTCCTGAATTTACTCCGAGTGTTGCTGTTGGAACGCCTGGTGGCATGTTAACCATGGAAAGCAGTGAATCCAGTCCATTCATGATACCTGAACATGGAACCCCTACAACTGGTTTAGAGCTGCTTGCAACAACTGCACCTTCAAGGTGTGTGGATGGTCCTGAAACTGCTATGTAAAGTTTAGAACCCTTCATCTGTTCCATGTAACTTTTAAATTCTTCAGGATGTCTTATTGGTGATACAACTGCTGAATCATAGTTTATGTTCAGTTCATCCAGTAATTTTGTTGTTTTTTTCACAACTTCCATCTCAGAGTAGCTCTCGGAGATCACTGCCACGTCAATCTGATCTTCTAAAGGTTCTTCCACCTTCGAATCATCGGTTTCTGCATCCGGGGCTTTGAACTCTCTTCTGGAGTAATAGTTTCCATCGAGTTTTTCTACAAGTCCTGCTTCATCTTTTTTTATCTTGGATGAGAATCCTGCCCTCATACTTGAAACTTCGGACTTCATAGTCTCATCATGGGTCCCGATTATCTGGGCTGCAAGTATGGCTGCGTTGTCACCCCTATCTACTCCTACAGATGCAACAGGCACACCTCCTGGCATTTGAACCGTTGCAAAGAGTGCATCCAGCCCTCCAAACTTAACATCTACTGGGACACCAATCACGGGTCTGTGGGTATTTGCAGCTATTATTCCAGGCAGATGGGCTGAAAGCCCTGCTATTGCTATGAAAACCTCCACCCCACCTTCTGTAGATTCTTTAACTATTCTTTTAACCTTTTCTGGTGTTCTGTGGGCGGATGCAACCCTGACATCATAGGGCACCTTCAGTGCTTCCAGTTTTCTTATGGCCTTTTCAGCTATTGCAAAATCAGATGCACTTCCAAGTATTATCATTACTCTTGGTTCCATTCTAAGCCTCATTAAAGTTTTATAAGTCAGTATTAATTTAATTTCATTAAATAAACTTATTTTTAGAGTTTAAAAACATTTTACACTGAAATATATGTTTAAAGAAACTAAATAAAGTTTTGTACTCATGAAGTTATATAAAAGAGTGGGTTTCACAGGCAATATTTTTCATTGGTCCTTCGTCTATTTATCATTAACAAAAACATGTCATTGATAAATAACAAGAATTTAAATAATAAAAATGAGAGGATTGGTGGTGGGTTTTTTAGGATAAGTAATTGTTTAACTATTTAAATGATGTCCATCAATGAATATAAAAAGGAAACTTGAGGTGCAGACCCTTGCCATGGATTTTAGCAATGCTTTTTCTATTCATATCATCCCTCAGAACAGGTAAAAAACCAAAAAATATGACGGTATCCGTTATAATCCCGGCCTACAACGAATCAAAAACAGTTAAACATGTTGTGGACGTTGTAAAGTCCCTTGACTACATACTGGAAACCATAGTTGTGGACGATGGGTCAACGGATGGAACAGGCAGAATCGCTGAGGAAGCTGGTGCAAAGGTCATAAGACACCCAAAAAACAGGGGTAAGGGTGCAGCCATAAAAACGGGCTTTAAAAACTCCAAAGGAGACGTGGCTGTATTTTTAGATGCAGATCTTCACAACCTCACTGTTGACCAGGTTGAGAAGATCATAAAACCCATACTCGACGGCGAAGCTGACATAACCAAGACCAAATTTAAAAGGGAAGCAGGAAGGGTAACCCAACTTACAGCCAAACCCCTCCTGAACTTCTTCTTCCCTGAGGTCAAGTTTGACCAGCCCTTAAGCGGCCAGTTTGCAGCCAAACGATCCTTTTTAAACAGCATTAAACTTGAGGATGACTACGGTGTTGATGTTGGAATTGTCTTAGATGCTAACGTCCGTGGAATGAGGGTTAAAGAGGTTGACATTGGACATATAGACCATGTTCTCTCCACACTGAGCGACCTGAACTACATGGCAACCGAGGTCGTTAGAACCATCGTTGACAGGGCAATGGAATACGGAAGGGTTACCATGATGGACTCCCTTGGAAAATCCATCAGAATGGAGATACTCGGACTTTCCCTCATGACTCTGGGTATATTCTGCATCTTTTTCATCACATTCGTGCCCCTGAACTTTGGACTGGTAATTTCAGGAGCAGGCCTTGTAATCGCCCTGTTTTACATCGTGAGAATAGTGAGGATGTCCGTGAATGTTATCAGAAGGTCTGATACGCGATCCCAGACCATCAAGTCCTTCTTTTACATGCATTCACCCATCATAATTTCAGGTTTAATCCTTCTGGCCATGATAACAACGTTTTTAGGAGCCGTGCATGTGTACGACGGCAAAATGTCCATTGAACCAGCATCAAGAAACCTCATAATATGGAACGAGCCTGTTGAAAACAAAAGTGTGGATGTCAGGGGGCCGTACACAGTTCAAAGTGCACTGGAAAATGAGTCCACGATCTTAAGGATGACTCAAGAATCCATAGACACCTTGGAACTTGGTTACGGGGACTCAGTCTATATAGGGAACCAGACCTACACTCTGAACCAGTCCCTCCCAGGGGAGGGTAACACACTGAGGATACCGTCCAATGCAAGGAACCACCTTGAACTTAACATTGGGGATGTCATAAGGGACAGCGACCTTAGAAACGTCTTTAAAAATATTTACGCAGAAAAGACCCTTCCTGTGCAGAGCAGCAATTTAACAGTTAAAGAAGGAATGCTCATCGATACAAATACTGAAACTGGAAGACTGGTCAACGTATCCATTAACAACAACCTGGTTACAACAACCTCTGGAATATTCAAAAATGGTACATACGCAGTCTACGTTGACGGTGTGAAATATAAAACAATTAGAATCAACGTCAATGATCTACCTGCAACCTACTACGTGCATACTGGTGATTACACCATAAAAATAGACATAGGAAACACCACCAACTCAGATATGGAATTTGCAACTTCAAGCAATGGCAGATTCCTGAACTTCATTACCTGAAATTTATTACCTGAACTTGTTGGTTAATAAGCTTTTAATAAACTTTGAATTTAACGAACATCGAATATAAGATCACTGAAAATGTATAAGATCACTGAATCTACGAATAAAGGGGAATAATGAAAAAATTGAAGTTATGGCCATCAAAGAAATATTAAAAGAAATATTAAATTTAAGGAAATAATTAGTTAAGGAAATAAAGTAGTAATTAGATTAGATGAATTTAATGGAATTACGCTTAAGTTTAATAGTAAACCTTAACTGCTTCCTTCAAATCATCATAAAGACCCAGGGCTGCAAGAGCCCCTATTTTACCTTCTTTTCCTGTAACTTCAAAGAACTGGACTCCAACTTCTTTTCCAATTTTTTCAGCCTCTTCAAGGGTTTTCATGGACTTTTTAGCAGATACCCCATATTCTTTGAGTTTTTTTGGAACACCAATACCCTCAAAAACTGCAACCGCAGTTTTATCCGATAGAGTATTTTCCTTAAGGAGCTTGCATATGTTCTCCACAAGTTCATCCTTTTCACCGGGTTTCACAGCAAATACAAGAGCTATTGCAACGCAGTTCTGGGTTTTGTTCGGGTTGTGTGGGAAAAGCTGGCATGTGACATGATCCAGGTATTCAAAGCCCATCTGGTTGAGTTTCATGCCCACGTTGTTTGCAAGAGTCCATGTGGCTCCCAGCTCCTTGGTGTCTGTGTCGTCGATACCAACCACGACCTTCTGCATGCGAGGGGTTACAACAGCTGCCCTTCCAACCTTTGAACCACCTCCAACATCGTAGAGCTCCACTCTTTTCACTCCCTTGGCCATTCCCCTGCACATGGCTGCACCAACTCCTGCGCCCGCAAGGCCAGCGTGCACGACCTTGACCTCGTCTCCATCAACTGAAACTTCCTCGATTCCGGCTGCTGCAAAACTTGGTTTGAGTTTTAGATCGGTTTTTCCAATTTTAACCGTGTAAGTGTGCTTGTCACCGTCTTTCTTTGAATCCAAAACCAGGTCGCTTGTCCGTTTGTACTGGTAGATCATCCATTCAGACCCCGCTATACAGGGATGGTACTCAACAAGCTCCACCATATCCTCATCAACCATGGTGAGAACCTTCTTGTAAGGGGCCACCCATGGATCCTTGAATCTGTCTTTTAAATCATCGGGACTTAATATTTCCATTAATTTATTCTCCATAAACTTTTTAAATTTTAATCTAAACTTTTTAATCCAATTTTTTAGTCTTTATCATAATTGTGAACCTTAACATCAGTTGAGTTGGAAAATTGAATACACAACAATTTGAACCCTGTACTAACTAAGTTTAAAACTAGTTTTTAATTTTATATTTTTTTATGTATATTTTACGTATAAAAAAAAATTTTTTAATGTACAAAGTTCTTTTAATGTACAAAGATTTGGATGTATAAAAAAAAATTTCAATTAAAAAATTTCAATTAATATCTTAAATTAAAATTTTTGAGATCCAGACCTAAAAAATTGAAAAAAATTCAAATTTATTCAGAAGCCTACTTTAGACATTTAATAACCTATTTCAGACTAAAAATCTATTTTAAACGTTCACACATCTTAACTACGGCTTCTACTGCACGTTTTGCATAGTCAACACGCTGGTGTGCCTCGAGCCTTGTCATTTTAGGGCCTGATATTCCGAGTCCAACTGGTTTGTTGTAATCCAGTGCAAGGTCTGCTATTTTACGTGAAGCATGCTGTGCTACAATTTCATCATGTCCTGTTGCTCCCTCTATTACTGTACCAATGGTTACAACTGCATCAATGTCGTCCTTTTCAAGGAGTTTCTTTATTGCAAGGGGCATATCAAAGACACCAGGAACTGCTATCACCTCGGTTATTTCAGAGTCTAAAAATTTTGCATGTTCCTTTGCAAGTTCCAACATCATGTGAGTTATGTCATAGTTAAATTCTGATACTACTGCTCCTATTCTTACTTTTACCATTCATTAACCTCCAAAAATTGTAAAATAAGTTTAAATCTTTATCTGGATTAAGTTCATAATAATGGTTTGAAATTTTTGGTTTGAGATCTTAAACATCAGTTAAGAATTTGATCCAAGCCACAGTCAGGACTGAACCGGCATGTTCTCTCTTTAAACGAATGCTACGAAGGCAGCAACCGAACTACAAACCATTATAAGAATTATGAAGATTGCTATTATCTGTGCTTTTGTCATATTTTACGCCCCAAAAAACTGCGAAACCTCTTTAAGAGTCTCTCCCAATATCTGGACCTCCTCTTTGGTGTTGTAACAGTGAATTGAAGCCCTTACACTTCCCCCCAGTTCATAAGCGCCAGTATGTCTTATGGCAGGGATTGCACAGTGGTGGCCACTTCTAACACATATCCTCCTGAGTTCGTCCAGTATCTTGGCGACATCGTGTGGGTTTGCGCCATTTATATTGAAGGCCACTATCCCATAAATATCTTCTGGATTGCCGTAGACTGTTGTGTTTTCCACCTTACTCACCTCATCAAACATCAAACTGGTGAGCTCCCTGGAATGTTTTTCTATTTTTTCAAGCCCTATTCTGTTTATGTAATCAACTGCAGTCCCCAAACCTATGACACCTGCAATGTTCTGAGTACCTCCCTCAAACCTTGCATGGCCCTCCTCAAGTTTGAAATCCTTCTCAGTAACGTCAAAAACTGTTCCACCACCAAGGTTTTCTGGCTGAAGTTTGTCCATGCTTCCAGCATGACAGCAAAGAAATCCGGTTCCAACAGGGCCTAAAAGTCCTTTATGTCCAGGAAATGCCGTGAAGTCTGATTTAAGTTTTTTCACGTCGAGTTTCATGTGTCCTGCAGATTGTGCAGCATCCACAAGGTACAGCACGTTTTTCTCCTCAGTTATCTCACCAACCTCATAGACTGGCTGAACTGAGCCAATTGCATTTGAAACATGGGTCAGTGCAACGAGCTTTGTTGTATCGTCAATGGCATTTTCAAAGTCGCCTGCATCAACGACACCGTACTTATCTGCCTTAATTACCTTGAGGTTTACTCCCCTCTTTTTAAGGTTTAACCATGGTAAAAAGTTGGAGTGGTGTTCAATGTTGGAAACAACAACAGAATCGTCTTTTTTGAAGTCAAGACCGTGTGCAACCAGGTTTATGGCTTCTGTGGTGTTCTTCGTGAATATGATCTCCTCTGGTTTGGAGTTTATGAACCTGGCAACCTTGGATCTGGCCTTCTCAAATTCATTACCAGCTTTAACTGCTGTTCTATAGGCTCCCCTACCTATATTTGCATTGTAATTGTAATAATAATCACACATTGCCTCCACAACTGGTTTTGGAGTAGGCGTTGTGCTTGCAGCATCCATATAAATAATTTCATCAAGCATTGGTATGTCCTTTCTAATCTCAGTTATTTCCATGTTGGATCTCCTGAATTTATTATGACGTTAGAAAGTTTTACAATGGATCACATATAACTATTGTTATACACTTCACGCCTCATCACCATTTCATTGTAGATCTTTATCCATTAAAAAAAAACCAGTGATATTCAATAATTTCCATAAAAAAAGTTTTTAAAGTCTGTAAACTAAAAAATCCTGAAAAATAAAAGTAAAAATAAAAAAATAGTGATGCAAGGTTATTTAGAGTTCTCCAAGTTTTCTTGCAACTTCCTCTGCCATTTCCATGGTTGATGAACTGCCTCCAAGGTCGGATGTAACCACCTTACCCTCATCAATGGTATCAATAAGGGCTTTTTCAATTTTCCTGGCTTCATCCTGTTCTCCGAGGTATTCAAGCATTAAAACAGTGGATAGTATCATTGCAGATGGGTTTGCAATGCCTTTACCAGCAATATTCGGTGCAGAACCGTGCACTGGTTCGAATATTCCATTGTCATCCCCAATATTTGCTGATGGTAGAAGTCCAAGCCCTCCAACAATTCCTGCTCCCTCATCTGAAAGTATATCTCCAAAAAGATTGCTTGTAACTATTACATCAAAGTTTTGAGGCATTGTAACGAGGTACATGGCTGTTGCGTCAACGTAGAAATCGTTGGATTCAATATCCTTGTGGTTTTCAGCCGTTTGATAGAAAACTTCCTTAAACACACCATCAGTCTTTTTAAGCACATTTGCCTTGTGTACAGCTGTAACTTTACTTCTTCCAGTTTTCTTTGCGTAGTTAAATGCGAATTCACAGATTCTCCTGGTGGCTGCACGTGTTGTAATACGCAGAGCAGTTGCTCCCTCATCAGTGTACTCTTCATGACCTGAGTAGAGGCCTTCTGTGTTTTCACGGACTATGACAAAGTCCACATCCCCAAATCTACCTTTTTTACCGTAGGAATGTACTGGACGAAGGTTAACATATAAATCAAGTTCTCTTCTAAGTTTTACAATTACATCTGCAGCTGATTCACCAACAGCCCCAAATAAACATGCCTGTGACTTTTTAACCATGTCAAGTGTTTCCTGTGGAAGTGCAACACCCGTTTTTTCAAGCTGCTCATCCCCTGCATCTGCAAAGGTGTAATCAAAATCCACATTAGACGCATCCAAAACACGTAAAGCAGCCTCCATAACCTCCTTTCCAATTCCATCCCCTGGTATAACTGTTATCTTATATGTACTTCCACTACCTGTACCGCAGCAACATCCCACTGTATCAACTCCTGAATCTTATAAATATTCGTTTTATAAATAGCCTTTATTTTCTTTTCTTTATTTTTTTATTCTTTAAAAATAATTTAAATCTAATAATATTGAATTTAATTTATTAAAATACATACTTAATCTTATTTATGGCTTTAATCTATATTTTAATTAATATTTAATGTTTGATTGTCCAATAAATTAATTTAATGATTTTAATGGTTAAAAAATAATAAATTAGGGTTTGATAAATTAGGGTTTGATAAATTTAATTAATAGAAATGGGATTAACAGGAGAAAACCAATTTTTTTCTCCAAAATTCCCATTAATCTCCCTTTATCTCTGCAAGGTTTTCCTTGAGGTAGGGTATCAAACCACCGCTTTGCAGGATCTGGAGCATGAACTCAGGCAGACCCACAACTTCAAATTCTTCAGAGGTTGTGACATCCCTTAAAATTCCTTTATCCATGTCTATTTCAACTTCATCCCCCTGAGAGATCTTTGAAGTGTTTTTAGCCTCTATAAGTGGAAGTCCCACGTTTATGGAGTTTCTATAGAATATTCTTGCGAAGGACTCTGCAACCACTGCAGCCACTCCGGCACCCTTAAGGGCAATTGGTGCATGTTCCCTGGACGATCCACATCCGAAATTTTTACCTGCAACAATCATATCTCCCTTCTGAACTTTCTTAGAAAAATCAGGGTTGCTTCCCTCCATGACGTGTTCTGCAAGTTCTTTCTCACCTGTTAACACCAGGTACCTTCCAGGAATTATAACATCCGTATCAACGTCGTCTCCAAATTTCCAGACTTTTCCTTTCATTTTAACACCTTAAACTGTTTTTAATTTCCAATTTATTTTATACTTAAATTTAATGGATCCATGCTTTCAATGCACGTTTTTATAAATCCCTTGGATCCGTGACCTTTCCTTTAATTGCAGATGCTGCTGCAACTGCTGCTGAGCTGAGGTAAACTTCACCTTCAGGGCTTCCCTGCCTTCCCTTGAAGTTCCTGTTCGAGGTTGAAAGGCTCACCTCTCCAGGCCCTATGAGTCCAATGTGGCCTCCGAGACATGGTCCACAGCATGGGTTGCACACGAGGGCTCCTGAATCTACAAAGGTTCTGAGAAGTCCTTCATCCATTGCCTTCATGTAGATCTCCCTTGATGCTGGTATAACAAGCATCCTGGTGCTGTCTGAAACCTTCTTACCCTTGAGGATCTTTGCAGCCGATCTTAGGTCGTCAAGTCTGCCATTTGTGCATGATCCCAGGAAAACCTGGTCAATATCTGTTCCTTCAACCTCTGAAATCGGTTTGACGTTGTCAACATGATGTGGACATGCCACCTGAGGTTCCAGTTTGCTCACGTCAAAGTCCATGGCTTCAAGGGATTCTGCATCGAGGTCTGTTTTCATGACCTTGTAGGATTTAGTTGAGCGTCCCTTTATGTAATCAAAGGTCTTCTGGTCGGGTTCCACAAGACCTGTCTTTCCACCCATTTCAATGGCCATGTTGCACATGACCATCCTGTCAGAAACCGACATTTTCTGGGTTGTTTCGCCTCCAAATTCGCATGCTTTGTAGGTTGCACCGTCTGCACCTATGGTACCGATGATGTTCAGTACAACATCTTTTGCGTAAACATAGTCCTTTAAAGCTCCTGTTATGTTGAATTTTATGGTTTCAGGGACTTTAAACCAGAGTTTACCCGTTGCAAATACCATTGCCATATCTGTTGAGCCTATTCCTGTTGAAAATGCTCCTAATGCTCCATGGGTGCATGTGTGTGAGTCTGTTCCGACTACAACTTCTCCTGGAACAATGTGACCCTTTTCAGGCAGTACCTGGTGGCAAACTCCCTCTCTTACATCATAAAAATTGTTTATTCCCTGCTGCTTAACGAACTTACGCATGGTTATGTGGTTGGCTGCAGCCTCAAGCGAATCTGCAGGAACCTGGTGATCGAACATCACAACGATCTTCTCTGGATCCCAGACCTTTTCTACACCTATCTTCTCAAATGATTCCACAGATAATGGTCCTGTTAAATCATGAGTCATGGCAACATCTATGTTTGCCATTACTATTTCTCCAGCCCCCACTTCTTTCTTACCGGCGGCTTTTGCAAGTATCTTCTCTGCCATGGTCATTGACATGTGCATTCATCCTCCTATGTTATTAAAATGGATTTTCTCATTAAACGGATGATCATGTAAAATAATTATTTAGGTAATTATTTAGGTAATTATTTAGATTTTAGATTAAATTACCTAAATATTAAATTAGATTACTGAATCAATTTTTTTTATAATTTCAATGAAGTTATCAACCTCTTCAGGGTTTAAAACCTCTAAAATTTTATTAATCGTGTTTTTATGTACCTGTTCATGCAGTTTCATAATGTCTTTACCCTTTGGTGTAAGCTGTAGAAAATAAAAACGTTTATCATCATTTGATCGGACTTTAGTTACAATTCCCAATCTTATCAGCTGGTTAACAGCTATTGAAACCGTTGATTTTTTGACGTCCAGTGTTTTCGATAGTTCAGAAACGCTTATTCCTTCGTTCTTACTGATCAGCTCAATGTAATACAGTTGTCGTAGTGTGTATTTCTTTAAATCTCCACTGAGAAGCTGTGTCTGGAATTTTCTACTGAATTTACCCAAGTTATCCATTGATTCTACAAGTTCGAGCTCTTGATTCATGTTTGTCACTCCACAGGATATATAGTTTTATCTAACTAACTATTATAAAAACTTTGCCCAACAAGCAATCATTCTTAAAGTAAACTCCCGGCAAGCACTTATGGAAGATTCTTGTGGAATCCCCAAAACCAGGTTTATTATGAATATAACTAAAAATTATTATTTAATGGTTCTGCACCTAAATATATGAACAAGTTATTAGTATGATGGCTCCAAACATTGTAGCAGTTTTCCATATCAAATGCAACATGGTCTGGACTAAGTTCAAGATCTGTAAATATAATATCATGATAATATATTAGTAATTAATAATATATTAGTAATAATATATTTATATAAAGTAATACTAATTACTTCTCATGGGCTATCTATCAACTTATAGTCTAGCTTAGATAAAAAATATTTTAGTGAGGGAACCCAAATGAGTGGCGAAATTAAAGAAGAAATAAATAGGGAGTACGAAAAAATCAAAGACAAACTCCCCTACGAGGACTTCCTGAAAAAGATGGATGAAAGAAAAAAGGAGTACGCCGATGTGAGTTTCATGAACGACCTTGACATAGCAAGGACCATCACCGGCGAGTACATAAGCGAAGCAAACCAGCCTCTTTCAGAAAAAAACGAATCGAAAAAAATCGCAGAACTGACTGCAGGGGAGGAAAACGTCAGCATTACAGGACGTATCATGCACATCTCAAACGTTAAAAGATTCACCAGCAGAAAGGGAAAGGGCGGCAAACGTGCCAAAATGGTGATTGCTGATGAAAGTGGGCAGATAGGGGTTGCAATGTGGACAAACAACATCAAATCCCTTAAGAATATCGAGGAGAACGATGTTATTAAACTGAACCACGTGGACGTTAAACAGAGCTTCGGGGCAGAGGACACCAACGAAATTCAAATGGGTTGGGATTCAACAGTTGAAAAGCTACCTGAAAGCGATGATTTCAAAGCATTTCCCAAGTACGATGACAGCGTAACCAACATAGAAGACATCAAAGCCGACATGCAGGTCAATGTAATAGCAAGGATCATCAGAATACCAAGAATAAGAACCTTCAACAGACAGAACGGAAAAGAGGGACAGGTTGCTTCCTTGGAAATTCAGGACAAAACAGGGAAAATTCAGTACACCCTATGGAACAGTGACACCGATCTCATAAAAGATCTAAAACTCAAGGAAGGGGATTCTGTGAAGATACTTGCGGCTTTTGCACGTTCAAGAAACGGAGAACTCTCATTAAGCCATTCAAACATTGGAAATATGGTGAAAGGGGAATTTGATGTCCCAGATTACACTGAAAACGTTGTAAAACTCGGTGATGCCCATGAAATGAGGGACGTTACCATTATTGGAGTGGTGTCTCACAACTACGACAAAATAACCTTCCAAAGAAAGGACGGAAGCGAAGGACAGGTTAAATCCATTGAGATCCAGGATGAGACAGGAAGCATAAGGGTCACCCTCTGGAACGACGATGCAGATGAAACCAAGTTGAAGATCAACCAGAAGGATATAATCAAAATAATCGGGGGCAACATCGAATTCGATGAGTATTCAAGCACCGGTTACAGGGTTAACACTAACTGGAACACCAAAATAATCATAAACCCAGAAATAGATCCTAAATTGAGGAAAAACCTTGAAAAACTGGTTGAATATATCAAACCCGTCAAGGTAGCAGATTTAAATGACAGAGATGATGAAGGGGAAGATGTAGACCTAATAGGAAGAATTGTGAGTATTTACGATCTAAACGAATTCCAAAGAAATGACGGTACCACTGGAAATGTTAGAACGATTGAAATTGGAGACGATACAGGTGTGATTAGAACTTCTTTCTGGGATGAGAAGGCAGAAATGCCATTGAAGGAGGGAGATGCTGTAAAACTTGAGAACGCAAGAACCAGGTTTGGAAACTACAACATGGAATTAAGCGTTGGCAAGACTTCAAGGGTTTTAAAACCTGAGGCCGATGAACTTCTGGACATTCCAACCCTAACTGAAATTGAGGATATGTTGTACACAACCAAAAGGATTGACCAGCTTGCAGAGGGCGACAGCAACGTCAACCTGGTTGGAAGGGTAATAAATCTTTACGATCCAAACCAGTTCCAAAGAAGTGACGGCACTCCTGGAATGGTACGAACAGCCGAGTTAGCAGATAGTACTGGAGTTATAAGGGCTTCACTCTGGGACGAAAAGGCAGAAATGCCCTTAAGTGTTGGTGAAGCTGTAAAAATAAACAATCCACGGGTTAACTTTAGAAATGATAGAATAGAACTCAGTGTTGGGAGAAATACACTTGTTACTAAAGTAAATGAAGATGAAGCTAAGGATCTGCCTTCAGTAGACGAAATAGAGGATATGATCTATAAATCTAAAAATATAGGTGACATAGAAGAGGAAGATCGCAATATAAGGGTAAAAGGGGAAATTGTAGAGGCATACGGTAACAACATACTCTTTGAAATGTGCCCAAACTGTAACAAGAGGGTTACTTTATCATCTGATAATGTTTACGTGTGCGATATGTGTGGTGAAGAGATAGAAGAACCCAACTACCTCATGATAATTTCCTGCGTGATTGAGGATGAAACAGGGACCATGAGAGCTACCTTCTTCAGAAAATCCGCTGAAGATCTGATCAAAATGACAACAGCTCAAGTAAGGGATATCATCCAAAAAACAGGAGATGAAGGTTCGCTTGAGGGCAAAGTTGACGATCTGGTGGGTCATGAGATCACTGTAATTGCAGATGCAAATTTCAATGACTACGATGAGGAGATACGGTTAAACGTCAAAAAAGTGGAAGCCTTAAAACTTTGATCCAACTTTAAAATTTTAGAAAAGAACTTTAAATTCTTTAAAATACACTTTAAACATATAAAAAACATGATTACAAAGGAAGGAGATTTAAATGGTAGAACTGGAAGATTTACCAAATGTTGGGGAGAAAACTGCCCAAAAACTGAGAGATGCTGGCTTTGCAGATATGATGAGACTTGCAACAGCAACAGCCAAGGAACTGAGTGTTAAAGCTGAAATCGGTGAAGGCGTTGCTGAAAAGGTCATAGAAGCCGCTAGAAAAACCGAACAGATTGATTTTGAAACTGCAATGGATGTTATGGAGAGAAGAAAGGATGTGGGCAGGATAACCACTGGAAGCACAGGGCTCGACGAACTTATAGGTGGGGGTATTGAAACTCAATCCATGACAGAGGTATTTGGTGAGTTCGGTTCCGGTAAAAGTCAGATATCACACGAACTCGCTGTAACCTGCCAGTTACCTCCAGAAAAGGGCGGTTTAAGTGGAGAATGTGTTTTTATAGATACTGAGAACACTTTCCGTCCTGAAAGGATCAAGCAGATTGCAGAAGGGTTTGAAATGGACATTGATGAGGTTCTGCAGAGGATACACATTGCAAGGGCCTTCAACTCAAGCCACCAGATACTGATGGCAGACAAGATCAACGAGCTCATACAAAGCGGTGCAGACATCAAAGTGGTGATTGTGGATTCTTTAACATCACATTTCCGTGCAGAGTATGTTGGAAGAGAATCACTTGCAACAAGACAGCAAAAGTTGAACCAGCACCTCCACACCCTGCAAACAATTGCCAACACCTACAACGTTGCCATCTTCGTAACCAACCAGGTGCAGTCCAAACCAGACGCATTCTTCGGAAGTCCCACCAAGGCCATTGGAGGACACATTCTTGCACACGCCGCAACCTACAGGATATGGCTCAAGAAGGGTCTTGCAGGTAAGAGAATTGCCAGGCTTGTGGACAGTCCCCACCTCCCAGAGGGAGAAGCCGTGTTCAAAATAGTAACTGAGGGGGTTGTTGATTAATCCCACTCTTTTAAATTGGAATTAATTAAATTAGCCAGTTTAAAAACTGGTCTCGCCCAGACCATGCCAATTTTAATTGTTAACTTTTAGTTTGGTATGGATATCTCCTTTGATCCTTAACCCTTCACCTGGTTTTCTACTCATTTCGTTCCCATGGGAGCTTTTTTTATCTTTCTCAACGATTTCATAGTTTATTTCTCGATTCAACATTACATAAGAGTAGATTGCATTAAAAAAAAATTTTATCCATTAGAAATTTAACACATGCAAAGATTATTAACCCCAATGTTCAATATTGAACATGCACATTTTGATGTATTTTTGATGTAATTTTGATGTAATTCTGATGTAATTCTGATGATCTACTAACTGCAGATAAACAATTTATTGGATCATTTTTTTAGGTAAAGATTTTATTAGGTAGATTATTTAGGTAAATAATTTTTAAAACCCAGTTTAAATTTAAAACCCAGTTTAAACATCAAAATATGTTAAAAGCTTTATAGGATAAGAAAAGATTGAAATGAACTCCATAGAAACCATAATCTCAATAATCGTTCTTATAATCATAGGATACGTAACAAAACGTGTTGGACTTCTGAAGCCAGAGGATTCAGTTACCCTCAACAAGATCGTTCTTAACCTGGCACTGCCCTCCCTAATTTTCATGGCAATGTACACTGCAGACTTATCAAGTATAGGCAGCCTTGTGGAGATCACGGCTGTGTGCATTACTGTGGGAACCCTTGGAGGTTTGTTAGCCTACTTGTTTTCAAGAGTAAGGCACTATCCTGAAAAAACCAAGTGGAGTGTTACAGTATCAGCAGTGCTCTTCAACTCGGGTTTTCTCGGTTACCCCGTAGTTCTTGGTGTTTTTGGTGCTGAGGGACTTGTGAGGGCCATTTTTTACGATGCAGGTTCCACCATACTGTTCATATGCCTTGGAATCCTTCTTCTCATCATCTTTGGAGGGGAAAGATCTTCAATAGTTAAACGTACACTGCTGTTTCCTCCAGTATGGGCTTTGTTGTTGGGAGTGTCCATAAATCTCCTGCATTTAAATGTGGGCTCAATGGCCCCTGCAGTACTCAAGTACTTGAGTGGAGCCACCGTGCCCCTGATAATGATATCCCTGGGACTTTCACTGGAAATCAGCAGCCTGAAAAATTACATTGAGGAAGCTTTTGCAGTTTCAGGCATTAAACTGATTTTGGCTCCACTAATAGCCCTTTTAATGGTTACAGTTCTGGGAATAAACGGTCTTAACAGCCAGGTAACAATTGTGGAGGCAGCAATGCCATCAGCAATGCTTGGACTTGTCCTTGCCATCACCTACGATCTGGACGTGAAGGCTGCGGGTGCGTGCACATTTCTGAGCACGGTTATAAGCATGGTAACCCTTCCAATTATAATGGCCCTTGTTTAATTGGATTTAAACCAAATTTTTTGATAAATAAATCGGTTTTAATGGTTTTAATGAAATGGGTTACAAAACAGTCCTCTTTTGTATCATCCCTTTTTAAATATTTTTCTTTAGTAAATTTTTAGGGGTTAAATTTAGATATAGAGGATTTTATTGAATTATTCATTGAATTTAATATCAAAATCGTATTTTTTGTGGATTTAACCTGTTTTAACTTGAAAAAATTATTCTAGTATATAAACTTTGTATAAAAAAATAAATAGAAAACTTTATTTACCGAGGTGTTAGACGTTAGACCATAAAATAGTTTTACCATCACATATTATTTGGAATAGGTGATCTAATTGGCAGAAGAAAAAAAACAAGAAACAACCGAAGAACCTAAAATCGGAGTATACGTATGTCACTGTGGTATTAACATAGCCGGTGTCATTGACGTTGAAGCAGTGAAGGATTACGCAGCAACACTTCCAAATGTTGTTGTGGCTGAAGATTACAAGTACATGTGTTCAGACCCAGGACAGACTCTTATCCAGGATGCTATCAAAGAAAAAGGTCTTAACAGAGTAGTGGTGGCAGCATGTTCACCAAGACTCCACGAACCAACCTTCAGGAGAGCTGTAAGGGAAGCAGGACTCAACCAGTTCCTGTTTGAATTTGCAAACTTGAGGGAACATGATTCATGGGTTCACATGAACGAACCAGAGGCAGCAACCGAAAAGGCAAAAGATCTTGTAAGGATGGCTGTTGCAAAGGCAAGGTTACTTGAACCACTGGAAGCTGAAACGGTGTCTGTTACAGACAAAGCACTTGTCATAGGTGGTGGAGTTGCTGGAATTCAATCCGCACTCGATCTTGCAGACATGGGATTTAAAACCTACCTGGTTGAGAAAAACCCAACCATCGGTGGAAGAATGGCACAGCTGGACAAAACTTTCCCAACACTGGATTGTTCCATGTGTATTCTCGCACCTAAAATGGTGGATGTTGGAAAACACGAGAACATCGAACTTCTAACCTACTCAGAAGTCAAAGACGTTGACGGTTACATAGGTAACTTCAAGGTCACAGTGGAGAAAAAACCAAGGTACATAGACGAGTCCATCTGTACCGGATGCGGAAGCTGTACCGAAGTATGCCCAATAGAAATACCAAACTACTTCGACGAAGGAGTAGGTATGGTGAAAGCAGCATACATACCATTCCCACAGGCAGTACCACTATGCGCAACCATAGACAAGGATTACTGTATCGACTGCCACCTCTGCGACACCGCATGTGAAAGGGGAGCAATCAACCACAACCAGAAACCAGAGGAAATTGAACTCGAGGTTGGTACCATTATCGTTGCAACGGGTTACGATCCATACGATGCATCAGGTAAGAAAGAGTACATCTACGAAGATTCACAGAACGTTATAACAGGTCTTGAGCTTGAAAGATACATAAACGCATCAGGACCTACCCAGGGACACGTTATAGTACCTTCAAGCGGTGAAACACCAAAACGTGTTGCCTTCATACAGTGCGTTGGTTCAAGGGATGAACAGATCAACAAACCGTACTGTTCAAGGGTCTGCTGTATGTACGCAATGAAAAATGCTCAGCTTATCATAGACCACGAACCTGACACCGAGGTTGCAATCTACTACATGGATATAAGGGCATTCGGTAAAGGATTTGAAGAGTTCTACAAACGGTCACAGGAAAAATATGGTATCAAGTTCATCAGAGGTCGACCAGCATCTGTAATAGAGAACCCTGACAAAACCTTAACAGTAAGGGCAGAGGACAGCCTCCTGGGAAAGGTTACAGAGTACGACTACGACATGGTTGTTTTATCCGTTGGTCTAGAGCCACCAGCAAACTCAGAAACACTAAGACAGACCCTTGGTATTTCCAAGAGTGCCGATGGGTTCCTCATGGAAGCTCACCCAAAACTAAGGCCTGTTGATACATTAACAGACGGAATATACCTGGCAGGTGTCGCTCAGGGACCAAAAGATATTCCTGACGCAGTTGCACAGGCTTCAGGTGCAGCAGCAAGAGCAGCTATCCCAATGATCAAAGGTGAAGTGGAGATCGAACCAATCGTTGCAGCAGTGGATGAAGATGTTTGCGGTGGATGCGAAGTGTGTATAGAACTCTGCCCATTCGGTGCAATTGAAAAGGTAGATGGAAAAGCCCACATAAACATCGCACTATGTAAAGGTTGCGGAACATGTGTTGGAGCATGCCCATCAGGAGCACTCGACCAGCAGCACTTTAAAACATCCCAGATCATGGCTCAGATTGCAGCAGCAATGAACGAACCAGCAAAGTAGATCCAAGGATTAAGTAAAGGTCTTTAAGAGAGGTCCATGGGACTTCTCAAAAATCATTTTTTTTATAAACCATTTTTAATTATTTCTAAATTGAATTTCTGTTGAATTTCTGAATTGTTGATATAATTTCTGAATTGTTGATATTGTTTCCGCATTTTTTTTCTGAATTTTAAATTCTAAAATAAATTCTAAAAATTATTAATTTACTTTATTGATTTCTAAAAAAAAATTTGATATTGCTCCTATTGATGATATTGCTCCTATTTGATATTACCCTCGAATCTTTTTGATCTTTAAAATTTAAGAGTTAATTTAGGGGACGTGCCAAATTTAGACTGCCAATAAAGGTATGATAAATTTGATTAACCAAGTTTTGCTCTTTTTTAAATTTACCTGGAAAATCAGATGAATTTCAACTTATAAGGTACCAGAAGAAAATACAAATTTTTTTATCAAACTTAACCCAATGATAAAATGGAGGTTAACATGCACAGAGAACTTGGTGAAAAACTAAGGGAATTACTGAAGCTTGAAAGGGAACCTGTAACTATAAAATGGTCTGTAAGGGAACCAAGAGATATTAAAAAGGAAGAAGGAAAGTCAAGGTTCTGCAAAAAGAGCTTGAAAAAGCCAGGGAAGGGGAAACATTCTACTCAACCGTGGACGAGGAGGAATGTGAAGGAGGTCTTCGGTACTCTGGAATGAAGGATCCAGGGGAACCTGCACAGAACATGCAAAGCAGATCTTTCCGGGTAGTTGGGGGTTTTCAAGAACATGCCGGCTCTGCAGCGTTCAAGGTCAAATCTGACCCGAATAGTATCCAACATTGAGGAAATGAAAACTAAACGGATAGGGGAGATTGATCATCCCTCCTTTTTTAAGCCACATAACCCTTTAAGTCCACTTCAGAAAGTCTATTTCAAAAGAGAATGAAAATCAAACCAACTCGGTAAGTTACTTGATCATGACACTGTGGCTTTTTTGAAAGTATTTATATCCAGTGCATTTTATAGAATAGATCATGGAATCTACCTATCAAGATTAACCTTTTATTTGGAGGAGAATTAATTGTCTAAAAACGAAGAATATGCTCTTAAAATAAAGGATATTACAAAAGAGCATCATAAATGGATGGAAAATAGTATAAATCTCATAGCAAGTGAGAACATAACAAGTATGGATGTTAGAGAAGCTTTAGCTTCAGACCTTTCCCACAGGTATGCAGAAGGTACTTCCGGTTGCAGGCTCTACGAGGGCTGTAAGTACATAGATGAAATAGAGGACATTACAGTGGACCTCTCAAAAAAGATATTCCATGCTGAACACGCCAACGTGCAGCCAACATCTGGTGTGGTTGCAAACCTGGCATCATTCTTTGCCTTAACCAACTGCAATGACAGTATCATGGCACTGGAAGTTCCTGTAGGTGGCCATATAAGCCATGCAAGAGTTAGCGCAGCAGGTGTAAGGGGATTACATGTAATTCCACACCCCTTCGATCAGGACAGGATGAACATCGATGCTGACGCCATGCAGAAGGAGATCTTGACGAAAAAACCCAAAATAGTGCTTTTGGGTGGAAGCTTATTCCTTTTCCCACATCCAGTGAAGGAAGCAAGGGAAGCTGCAGACGAGGTGGGTGCAAAGGTCATGTACGATGGTGCCCACGTTCTTGGACTCATAGCAGGAGAAAAATTCCAGGACCCACTTAAGGAGGGTGCAGACGTCCTTGCAGGAAGTACCCACAAAACCTTCCCAGGTCCACAGGGAGGTATAATACTCTGCAAAGATGATATAAGCCATAAAATTGACGATGCAGTATTTCCTGGAGTTGTGAGCAACCATCACCTTCACCACCTGGCTGCACTTGGAATAGCAACTGCTGAAATGCTGGAATTTGGTAGTGCCTACGCAGGACAGACCATTAAAAACGCCAAAGCCCTTGCACAGAGCCTCCACGAGGAAGGATTCAACGTGCTCTGCGAGGATCTTGGATTCACAGAGAGCCACCAGGTTGCAATGGACGTTTCAAACCTTGGAGACGTTGCAAAACTTGCAAAATCCCTTGAAGCAAACAACATCATTTTGAACAAGAATTTGCTTCCATGGGATGATGTTAACCGCTCTGACGACCCTTCAGGTATTCGTATGGGAACTCAGGAATTAACAAGACGTGGATTGAAAGAATCAGAGATGGCAGAAGTTGCAGAGTTCATCAAAAAGGTTGCAGTAGACGGTGCAGACGTTAAAAGTGATGTCAGCGAATTTATGAGCCAGTACAACAAAGTTCACTACGCATTCAGTGAAGATGAAGCTTACAAGTACATAGAGTTCTAAAATTTCTTCCTTTTTTTAATTTCAGAACAGGGTTTTGGAAGAACAGTTTTTAACAGATCTTTAGCTTCAAACTTAAATTTTAGCTTTGTATTAATTTTTTATCGTATTATTTTTATCTTAAAATTCTATTCAGAGGGGGTAAACACATGAAGATAGCTTGGGGAATAACAGGAGCAGGCCACCTCCTAAAGGAAAGTGTTGATGTTTTAACCGAACTTGCACTAGAACATGAGGTTACTGTACTGCTTTCAGGGGCAGGCGAAGAGGTACTTAAGATGTACGGCCTCTTTGAACGTGTTGAAAGTGTTACAGGCGGATACTACAGGGAGCTCGTACGCGGGGACGATCAGAAATTCAGCTACCCCTTAACTGGAAGGTTCTCCCTTGGAAAGTACGATCTGCTCATTGTGTCTCCAACAACTGCCAATACCGCTGCTAAAATTGTTTCAGGAATAGCAGACACTCTAATAACCAACGCTGTTGCCCAGGCAGGAAAAGGAAGAATTAAAACCTATATAGTGCCAGTAGACGTTGAAGCTGGTGATGTTGAAACTGTGTTGCCATCCAAACTCGAGTTAACGCTCTGTCAAAAATGTGAAACCTGTAAGGCCGCTGCAGCCTGTCCTGCAAATGCTATAACTCCAGGTGTTGAAATAAACCTCCTCCAATGTGAGGGCTGTGGTGCCTGCCAGCTTGCATGTCCCTTCAACGCAGTTACAGGTGGGAAGAAGATCACCATCCACATGAGAGATGTGGACATTCAAAACACGAGAAAGCTCAGGGAATTCGAGGGTATCAGAGTTTTAAAACGTCCAGATGAAATTAACATCCATTAAAGGTTTCAAAACAACAGGCACTTATCTGCAAGCACTTATATAATCCAAACCCAAATATTTCCTTTTTTTTAGGGTTCATTTTTTAAAGGTCTAAAAAAACTCTTTTTCATGGCTTTACATTTTTTTTCATGGTTTTACATGATGCAGATCCATTGAATGAAAATCATTAAAACCTTACAAAAACAGATATATAGGCATGTGAACTCCTTTTAAAAAAACGTTTGGGGTATGTCCATGCCTGAAGAACACAAACAAATAGATTTTCTCATAGAAGAACTTCAAAATAGTAACTGGGCTGTTAGAGAAGATGCTGTGGAACTCCTTGCAGAGGTTGGAGATCCTGAAGCAGTGCAACCTTTAATAAGGACACTTAAAGATGAGGACTGGCATGTGAGGGAGGTTGCTGCTCTCGCACTCGGCACATTCCGCGATGAAAATGCAGTTGAACCCCTTATAAAGGTTTTGGAAGATGAAAATGAAGACGTGAGGTATGCTGGTGCCTTAAGCCTCTCTGCACTGGGAGATGAAAAGGCCTTGGAACCACTTCAAAAAGCCGCCCAGAAAAATGAAAATCCCGCCATGAAAAAGGTCCTGGAAATACTGGAGGAAAAGTTGGGAAGATGAACTAAACTTAAAAGGATTAAACTAGATAAATTAAGCTTAGATGTAAGCTAAGTGAATTAAGCTAGATAAAGTAGGACGTAGAAACCATTTCAAAGCTAGGATCTACCACTCCAGATCCTATCAATTTCTGTTTTTAAAGTTTTATAAACATTCTCAGCACCAATTATTGGTTTTCCATCGATATTCCACTTGGATGGATACATCAAAAATGGTCTGGACTGGTTACCTCCCATTCCACCATGGCTTCCTATGAGCTCCTCAAATGCAGCAACTTCCCCTGTTTTTGGGTCGTAGAAACTGTTCACAAGAATGTCTGGTACGTATTTGAAGCCGTCAGTTCGTTTCAGATGGCTTGCTGCGTTGGGTCCAAAGTTTTTAAGGGGATTTTCACCCTCAAATTCATCCCTGTCCAGGTAATATGTGCCTTTTGAACCAATGACAAGGGTTCCATGTTCCTCTGAGCGTACCATTATGAAACCTATGCCCCTGTGCTGAACAATACCTGGTATCAGGTTTGGAAATGCTTCGTTGAGTTCCTCATAGGTCATACGCCCACTCCACTCGTTGAAGTAGATAAGTCCAAGGTTTCCAGATGCCAGAACAACAGTTTGGGCTTCTTCAGGAGATACGTTGTTTGTTCTATCCATCTTAGATGGTTTGTTCATTGATTTAAACGTTCTCCTAATGAAGGGGTTCTCTGTGAATGATGCCATGATGCTTCTTCCAAATTCTTTACTGCTTTCAACTGTGTTTGCTGTTTTTTGATTGATAAACTCCTTACTCTCATTCAGGGGATATTTAACTGCCTGGCTGAAGTGGTCAACGTTGGTGTAGAGGTCACTGTGTATGGTTATATCCTCCGGAAGCAGTTCCCGAACCAGATCTTCCAGCGTGATGCCGTACCTCTGCTTGAAGGTTGCACCCCTGCTCTGCCCATGATCAGAGAGCACCACAAGATCGTAGGGTCGGGAATTATTTCTTTTCGCATTTTCAAGCCTTTTAAATTGTCTGTCAATCATTTTAAGAGAATAAAATGCATCAAAATCTTCAACACCTGAGTGGTGGGCTATTTCATCGTAGCCCATGTAGGTTGCATAGGCAGCGTCCACTTTGCCCTCTATCATGTCTCCAATCAGAGTGTAGGTGGTTACCTCTCGAAGGAACACATTTGCAGTTGCACGTACAACCATGTAGATCAAACTGCGTTTCATACGCGGTTTAACGTTTCTCAGAATTTGTCTGATGCGTGATGCAAGTTCCAGAAATATGTCCCCGACAAAGAGCACCATAGTGCGTGCGAAGTTGTAGGGATTGGAGTAAAAGAAGTACCATGCCCTGGTGGAAAAGTTCTTACTGAATTTGCTGTAGGTGAATATGGTGTTTCCAGCATCCCCAGAAAATAGATTGGACCTGCTGGCACCATTTTCTGAAAGTAAACCCTTTCCATTGGAAACACGTTCTTCAATTAGGGGAGCATCAAGTAAACCAGTTGAAACCCTGATTTTGTTGTTATTTTCCTTTTCAACCCATCTGAAAGCTGGTAGATCCCTGTTGTTCCCATGGAGGATTCCTGCCTGGGATGCACCTGTCTGGCTTGAAAGATCCGTTTCCCACCCCATGATCCTGTGAGTTCCAGCTTCAAGCCAGCCCTTAAGTGTGGGCATGTAACCCTGCTCTATGGCTTTTTTAAGGGTTGATTCTGCAAGACCATCAATTTCAAGGAATATAAATCCTTTTTTATTGTTATTAGGATTGGCTCGTCTTTTGAGGTTCCTCCGAAGCACCGCCCTGTAGTAGGAAGACTCTTCCTCTATGGACAGAACTCTCAAAACCACCAGGTTTATTGCTGCAATTCCAAGGGGTGTGATGATCAGGGCCCAACCTCCTATGCTAATCCCTGGAACAAAATGGCTTGCAAGCCATATTATAAAGCCATTCAGAAGAAGTGAACCCACACCAAACGTTAAAACAATTAATTTAAGGGTATAATAGGATAAAATAGGCCATAAAAATGCATTTAAAATTCCAATAACTGCAACGACGATCATGGCAGCTTCCCAGTTCTCTACAGTGAGCCCCGGTACGAACAGGGCCATTATCATGAAACCCACAACTTCGCTGGCCCAAAATGCAAATGTGCGTCCAATCCAGAGGAGATAATCCCTTCCATTCCTCTCCATTTTCAATCCCCTACCATGAATCCTTGAATCTATCCTGTGAATTATCCTAAAAATTATTCTAAGAATTATTTCAGCCTTAAAAAACTCTGAAATAAACTTTAAATTCAAATATTAAACTTTAGATTAAACTTTTAGATCTTAACCCTTAGATCTTGGCCCTCCCTGAAGTCTGAAAACCGTTATTTCAGGGGGACAGTTAATTCTCAGCCAGAAAACGTTGGTTCCAAGACCCCTGTTGGTGTACTGAAGCATGTTCCCCACCTTATACATTCCAATTGGATACTTCTTGGAATTGTGTCCCTTAAATGGGGTTCCAAGACCCGGAATAACCATTTGTCCACCGTGTGAGTGTCCTGAAAGTTGTAAGCTGAATCTCCCTGTTGCAGAACTTGTATCAGCAAAATCTGGTTCGTGCACAAGTAGTATGGCCGGGCCTTCACTTGGAAGCTTCTCAAGCACCAGGTCAAGATCCTGCTGGTTAAGTGTGACGCTGTCCACCCCTGCAATGTGCAACATGGCATCCCCGCGCTTGAGGGTGTAAACATCGTTGTTGAGGTTTATCACGTTGTTATCTTCCATAACTTCAAGGATCTTCTCCGCTCCAATGATATGATCGTGGTTTCCAAGCACTGAAACAGTTGCATCCCGTGGTTTTAAATTCCTGAGGGATCTCAACATTTCCATGATAGGTTCGTTTGCAACGTAAGAAACAGAATCCCCAGTTATGGCCACAAGATCGGGCTTTTGCTGGTTTACAAGTTTTACAACCCCTTCAATACGTCTTTTAGACATCCACTGACCCATGTGAATGTCGCTTATATGCACTATACGGTAGCCATTGAATCTGGGATCAAGGTCCGGGATGGTTACCCTGACTGGCACCACCTCAAAGTCTCCTGGGTTGAAATCATGCAACCCAATTTTATCCCGAAATCCTGACATTGCAAGCTGCATTTTCTGTCTTAAAATCAGCGCCCTTGGATTTGAATATGTTTTACTCATTTATGGTTTCTCATTTTCGTTTTATCACATGAAAGTTTCTCATTTCTGTTTTAGCCGATGCGGAATTATTATTGGATTTTATAGATTGTATTAAGTTACCTCATAGATTTGGAAAGTTTTAGATTATAAAATTTATTTTATAGATATTAATTTTGTAGAATTACCTTATAAAATCTAAAATTTTTATGCCTGGAATTTATAGAATTTTTATAAAATCTAAAATATGCCTAAGATCTTCAGAATTTAAAATAAAACAACAATTAAAAATTTTTTTATATATTTTCATAGATTATTTGATTTTTATTATATTTTTTATAATTTCTATAGATTTTTTAAGGTTTTTCCCATGCCCCTAGATTTTTCTCATTAAAAGTGTGAGTTTCCTTTTTTAATGATTTAAATGTGCATTCACCGTTTCATTCCTAAAAATATATTTTTATATTTGTTTTATTAAGAATATTGGGCCTTCTAAACCGTTAAATTTAAGTATTGATGCTTACATGTATTTATTTGGAGATAAAAATGAAGCACCATTTAAATTACAGTAAAAAAAGACCTGAATTACTATTTTGTTAGGAAAAATATTTAAAATTATCGGTTCTCACAACTATTCGCTGCGAGTTTGCCGAACAAGTTCAGCAATTCCAGAAAATCAAAGACCATAATAAAGCCTCAAAAAGGTATTAAAAACATTAATATGATGATTTTATCAATCAAAATCATTTGAACAGCCATATTATTTAATACGACCGTTAAACTTGTTGTTCAAGAATTAAAAAGAGATAAAAAGTTGCGAAAATTCTTCAAAATCAATGCGGTTCCAGAGATCCATTCAGATCTCAGAATTCTTATCACGATTTTTATCTTTATCATGATTTTATCAGGATTTAACTTTGATACGTACGTTAAAATCTTAAACAACATATTAATACAAATCAAACCACTTAAAAAGACATGGAAAACGGACATTTATTGTTGATACCACACCTATAAACTTATAATTTACAATGCTAACCGCAAACATCGTTCTAAAAAAGAGTTAGAAAAACAAAATTTAAAATGGAGTTACTCATCCTCTTATGGCTTTTATATAGGATTTAAAACAACTGTAGTCATTGAGCACCAATCTACAATGCCCGTTGCTATTATAATCCACTCTGGAGCACCCCCACACGATTCTAAAAAAATATTTTCAGGAAATCATGGAAAAACCTACGAAAACAGAGAATAATCCAAAAAAGAGCACACAAATAATACTCGACAAAGGATATATACAGCTACCAAAACTGCCAAATAGGCATTTCACGCCATAAAATCGTTCCTTTAATCCTTCCCAAAAGATAATTTCAAAATAAGAAAAAACTAAACAACAAATCAACCCACCCTCTACAAATATTTAAGGATAAAAAAAGACTGCAACACAAGCTAAAAAAAACTATACAACACATTAAAAAAGATATTACTCAAAAAAAAATACAGAACTGGCAACACTACAAACCAGTACCTGATAAAATCGAAGACTTCTTCAAAATTATACAAAACAGAACTAAACCTGAAAAAAAATACACATAACAACACAACCTCAGCCAAAAGAGCCACCATACTAAACTGTATTTTTAACAGAACTCATCGCAACACAAAACTACAACTCCAAAACAGCCCCACAAAAGCTCTCAAAAACCTAAAAAAAACTAAAACCCTAAATTTTGTTTATAAAAAAAATTTGTGAGAAGTTACTTTCATGTAATCCTCAATCTTCAAGCAAACTTGTAAGGTAAACCATCATCTCGATCTCCTCACGTGCCACAAAATCATCGGGGTTGTTTTGAGCCTCTTCACTTCCAAATGGGAAATATTTCTTCTCAAAATAGTTTTTTATGTACAAATCCCCATTTTTTGAAGTTAATTCACCTTTTGCACGTTTTTCAAGCTTTTTTCGGGTTTCACTGTCAATTCCTGTCACCTTATAGGTAACGTAGTATCCTGATTTTGATGGACCATAATCAACCACATTTACCCTCATGGTTAAACCTCCATAGCCTAAAACTTATTTCCAGATCATTAATATTTCATTTCAGGATCATCAATACTTCAGATCAAGAGTCAGTTAAATTTTAACATCTGATCAAAGTTTAACTTGAACCAAGTTTAAGCATCAACCTAAACAGGTTCACACGTGAAGTCCAGTTCATCCCCTATCCCGGTGTTTGATGAGGTTACCGTGCCCTTCTCAAGTTCTATAACGTACCTTGCAGGGACCCTGGGTGTGTAGGTCTTCCATGGGTCTATTGAAATCACGTCAACCACCTTTTTATTGGCATCTGCAAAGATTATATCCAAGGGAATCTTCATGAAGAACATGTGAATGCCCGAGCCGTACCTGCTCCTATTTTTTGGAAGTTTTAGTATCAAACCCCTTTCCAGATTCCCCCTGAACATCAACCCCATGAACCTTGACATGAAGCTGGATGCAAGATCTGCAAGGCCCAGCTCTTTTCCCCTGGTTTTATTCACTATAAGGTAACTCATTTTAGAATCAGGCATATTATTTCTCCATTTTGTAGTTTACAGTTTTAATCAGCAAGCCAGATTAATATAAATGTATGAAACTATTATTTCATTATTATTTCATTAATTTTTCCAAACAAGGATCAATTTTTATATCATCAGTTTCAAAAGCCATGTTAGATTACCCAAACATAGAGTTATGTACTATTTTAGTGAAGGTACACTAAAACATGCATGTTTGCCAAAACGTAACTCATAATAACAATACACTAACTAAAAGTTTTGGAGGTTAGTTCATGAGAAATATCATAGTTAAAGAGCTTATCCAGAAACCAATTGAAGAACAAGAAGTAGAGATAGTAGAAAGGAAAGGTATTGGACACCCTGACAGTATAAGCGATGGAATAGCAGAATCTGTGAGCAGAGCCCTATGTAAGACTTACATGGAAAAATTTGACGGTCACATAATGCACCACAACACAGATGAAGTGCAGATCACTGCAGGAGAATCAGACCCCCATTTCGGTGGAGGAGAAATAATAAGACCAATAGAAATACTTCTGACAGGTAGGGGCGTTTCAGCGTATGATGGAACAAAAATAGGAATTGACAGAGTAGCCATAACCGCTGCCAAAGAATATTTGAAGGAAAATATCATAAACCTGGACGTTGAAACCTCCACAGTGGTGGAGTGCAAGATAGGTCATGGATCAGGCGACCTTGTCGACGTTTTTAAGAGAAAGGGAATGCCTTCATCAAACGACACATCCTTCGGTGTGGGATACGCACCGTTTTCCGAGACTGAAAACATTGTTATGAAGGCAGAAAACCTCTTAAACTCCAAAAACTTCAAAAAAAAATATCCACAGGTTGGAGAAGACATAAAGGTAATGGGTTTAAGGGAAAACGAAAAAATAACCTTGACAGTTGCCTGCGCAATGGTATCTAAGTACGTGGACGGTAAGGACACCTACCTGAACGTTAAAGATGAACTTAACGATATAATAACAGATCTTGCCCATAAAAACACCGAAAGGGAGATTCAAACCTTTATAAACACTGGAGACGACCCAACCTGCGATTCAGAGAAAGGATATTACCTCACTGTCACAGGAACCTCTGCAGAGATGGGAGACGACGGCTCCGTGGGTAGGGGAAACAGGGCAAACGGCCTTATAACACCTAACAGACCAATGTCAATGGAGGCAACCTCCGGTAAAAACCCAATAAACCACGTTGGTAAAATATACAACCTTTTATCAAACAAGATGGCAGCAAACATAGCCAAGGAAGTTGAAGGAGTAAAACAGGTCCATATAATGCTTCTAAGCCAGATAGGCAAACCTATAGATCAACCTAAGGCTGCAAGCGCCCAGCTCATCCTTGAAGACGGCTACAAAACGGAAACAGTCAACAGGGAAGTTGAAAGCGTCATGGATTCCTGGCTCCAGGATGTAGGTAAGATCACCGAAATGTTGGTTCAGGGAAAGATTGGAACTTTCTAATTTGATCCTTATTTTTAAGGTCAACCTTCTTTTTTAAGTTTTTAGAATTTAAGGATGGAATTTAAGGATAAAAGGGAATTTTCTTAATGGCTTCTTAATAGCTGTTTTAATAATAAACGTTTTAAAGGTTAAAAAGAAGTTTTATTTGTAAAAACCCTGAAAACCACTGAATTTTATTTTTTTTTAATGATCTTCATCTTTAACATCTTCCAATCCATCCAGATTAAATTGTTTTATACAGCAAAGAACAAAGCTTAGATATGAATTAACACCAACATAATGATCATAGGAGATTAAAAATGCCAATAGAAAAAGCTGAGGGGGCATATAAATCAAGGGACATCGAGGAAAAGATCCAGAAGTTCTGGAACAACGAGGAAATATACGAAAAAACCAAGAAAATGCGGGAGAAAAAGCCCAGATACTCATTCCTTGACGGTCCACCTTACTGCAGCGGAAAGATACACCTGGGAACGGCATGGAACAAGGTAATTAAAGACACTTATCTGCGTTACAAGAGCATGTCCGGTTTCAACATCAGAAGACAGGCCGGATGGGACACCCATGGACTCCCAATCGAACACAAGGTTGAGGGCCTGCTTGGACTCAAGAGTAAAAAGGAAATAGAAACACGTATAGGTATTGAAAACTTCGTATCCAAGTGTAAAGAGTTTGCAATTGAAAACAAAGGTTTAATGACAGACCAGTTTAAGATGCTCGGTATCTGGATGGACTGGGACAACCCATACGTAACCTACGACACCAAGTACATGGAATCATGCTGGTGGACCCTCAAAAGGGCACACGAACAGGATCTGCTTTTAAGGGACAAAAGAGTTATTACATGGTGTCCGCACTGCGAAACAGCCCTTGCAATGGCAGAGATAGACTACGACAACAAGGAAGACCCCTCAATCTACGTTAAGTTCCCACTGAAAAAACAGGTTGAGGGCTGCAGCAGCTACGTTCTGGTATGGACAACCACACCATGGACGCTTCCAGCCAACATGGCAATCTGTGTGCATCCAGAATTCGATTATGCCTACATAAAAGTCAAAGATGAAGTTTATCTAATGGCAGAAGCCCTTATTTCATCCATATTTGAGGATGATGAATACGAGATCCTCAAAATTGTTAAAGGATCAGAACTTGAAGGTCTGGAGTACAAACATCCACTTTTAGATGAAGTACCGGCTCAAAAAGAATTCAAACACGTTTTACTGCCAGGTGAACATGTAACCCTCACGGAGGGTACAGGCTGCGTTCACACAGCACCAGGACACGGTCCTGACGACTTTGAAATAGGTAAAAAGTACGATTTAAACGTTTTCTGCCCCGTGGATGAGGCAGGACTGTTCACTGATGAGGCAGGAAAGTACCTTGGTCAGTTCGTGAAATCTGCTGACCCCAACATAATCGAGGACCTGAAATCCCACGGCTTACTCTTCAAGGCCGGCACGATAAACCACCGCTACGGTTTCTGCTGGAGGTGTAAAAGTCCAATAATTTACCTTGCAACCAAACAGTGGTTTATAAAGGTTACAGCCATCAAGGATAAGATGCTTGAAGAGCTTGACAAGGTGGAGTGGATTCCATCCTGGGCCGGTGAAAGCCGTTTCCGAAATTGGATAGAAAACGCCAAGGACTGGACAATATCAAGACAGCGCTACTGGGGAATACCAATTCCAATCTGGGTCTGCCAGGACTGCGGTGAAATAACTGTGATTGGCTCCCTGGACGAACTTCGGGAACGTGCAGTTGACGGTGAACTCAAGGGAGATTTCATACACAGGCCCCATGTCGATGAAATAACGTTGAGGTGCAGTTGCGGTGGGGACATGAAACGAACTCCTGACGTTCTGGACGTCTGGATAGACTCCGGAGTTGCAGGATGGGCTGCACTTCACTACCCCCACGAGAAGGATGCTTTCAACGAATGGTACCCCTACGACTTCATAACAGAGGGGCACGATCAGACACGTGGATGGTTCTACTCACAACTCGGCTGCGGCGTGATATCCCATGGAAGCGTTCCCTACAAGAAGGTTTTGATGCACGGTTTCACCCTGGATGAGGAGGGGAAGAAGATGAGCAAATCCCTTGGCAACGTTGTCAGCCCAGAGGAAGTTGTTGAAAAATACGGAGCCGACGTCCTGAGGTTCTACCTGCTCTGGGGAAACAAACCATGGGAGGACCTTAAGTTCAACTGGGACGAGGTTAAAAATGTTAACAAGATGTTCAACATCTTATGGAACGTTTATGTCTTCACAACAACCTACATGTCAATAGACAACTTCAACCCAACGCTTTACAGGGAAGATGACCTTAAACTGCGTGAAGAGGACCGCTGGATAACCTCCCGTGCCAACTCTCTCGCAAAGGACGTTACAGAGGCACTTGATGCCCTCTACTTCCACAAGGCAACCAGGGCCATTAACAACTTCATACTCGAAGATCTGAGCCGGTGGTACGTGAGGCTCATAAGGAGCAGGACCTGGATTGAGAAGGATAATCCTGACAAACTTGGAGCATACTACACCCTTTACAACGCCATAAAAATGCTCATAAAGGTAATGGCACCTATAGCACCCCACATAAGTGAGGAAATCTACCAGAACATGGTCAAAGGTGTTGAAGAGGATGCACCGGAAAGCGTGCACATGATGGATTGGGGTTTCAACCCCGAGCTTGTGGATGAAGAACTTGAGTCCAACATGGATGTTGTGCGTGAGATCATTGAAGCCTGTGCAAGGGCACGTGACACTGCCCAATACAAGTTAAGGTGGCCCGTAAGTGATATAAAAATTGTCTCAGAGGATGAAAATGTCTTCAAAGCAGCCCAATCCCTCAGAGATGTTATAATGGATGAGGCCAACACCAAGGATCTCATCTTTTCACACGAATTTAAGGATGTGAAGATCAATGCAGCCCCCAACATGAAAACTCTGGGCCCAAGGCTGCGTGGAGACGTGCCAAAGGTTGCAGCAAAACTTGCAGAAGCTGATGGCGCAGTTATAATGGAAAAATTCGAATCCGAGGGAGTTTACAATGTGGAACTGGCCGATAAAACCATTGAAATTTCACCTGAAGATGTTGTGTTTGAAACAGAGCTTCCAGAAAATATTGAAAGTGCAGAATTCAATGGTGGAAACATATTCATAAACACGGAGCTTACAGAGGAAATACTCTCAGAGGCAATGGCCCGAGAACTCATAAGAAGGGTTCAGGACATGAGAAAAGACCTCGACCTTGACGTGGAAGCCAACATTGAGGTGGCTGTTGACTGCAGTCCCAAGTTCCGCGGTTTGATTGAAAACTTCGTGGAGTTCATCTCACACGAGGTGAGGGCAGATAAATTTGTATTTGGAATTGAAAACGAGGATTACACCAAAAAATGGAAGATAGAATCTGAAGATGTTACAGTGAACATCAAACAGTCCTAAAAATACCAATATAAAAGTTTTTAACCAACTTTAAACCCGTAAAACTAAACAAATTGTAGAATAATATTGTTATTAAAATTGCAGAGTTAAGTTGCAAACTTATTCCAGATCTTGCTGGACGATGGTGATAGAATGGCTTTAACAAACAAAGAACATGAATACGTTAAAAAGGAACTTGGAAGAGAGCCCAACTCCCTAGAATATGGGATGCTGGATATAATGTTCTCAGAACACTGCTCCTACAAGAGCAGTCGCCCAGTGCTTAGATTATTCCCAAATAAGGGAGAAAGGGTGATAATGGGGCCTGGAGATGATGCAGGAATTGTTGAACTTACAGATGAGCTTGCTCTGGTCATTGGAATGGAAAGTCACAACCATCCATCAGCAATCGAACCCTACGGTGGTGCAGGAACTGGAATCGGAGGAATCATCAGGGATATAATATCCATGGGTGCCAGACCAGTGGCTCTCCTTGATTCATTGAGCTTTGGACACCTTGAAGATCCAAAATCAAGGTACCTCTTTGAACACGTGGTTAAAGGAATATCAGATTATGGTAACAGGGTTGGAATACCAACGGTTGGTGGGGAAGTTGAATTCGATGAAAACTTCAAATCTAACCCACTTGTCAACGTAGTATGTATAGGATTGGTACCAAAAGATGCAATAGTCAAGGGGATAGCCCCAAATATTGGAGATATCTTCGTTTTAATGGGTGGAAGAACTGGACGTGATGGAATACATGGGGTTACATTTGCATCTGAAGAACTTACAACTGCATCCGAAATAGAGGACAGGCCAGCAGTCCAGGTTGGGGATCCCTTCACCAAGAAACAGGTCATGGAGGCCACCTTCGAGGCCCTCGAAAAGATAGACGTTCAGGGACTTAAAGACCTTGGAGGGGGAGGATTAACCTGTTGCATCTCAGAAATGGCTGCAAAAAGTGAAAACGGGGCAGAAGTTGAGATTACGAGTATACCTCTTCGTGAAGAAGGAATGACACCCTACGAGATAATGCTTTCAGAATCCCAGGAAAGAATGGTGTTCGTTGTCCACCCTGAAGATGTGGACCGCCTCATGGCCATATTTGAGAAGTACGAACTTCCTGCAGCCCCAGTTGGAAAGGTCACGGACACTGGAAGGTTTGTGATGATGCAGAACGGAGAGGTTATCTCGGATTTGCCATGCGAACTACTCTCAGATCCGCCTGTAATCGAAAGAGAAGCCAGAAAACCTGAAGAAACTCATGAACCTGTTGAATTTGAAGAGGTTGACCCAAAGGAGGCCCTCCTGAACTTACTTTCCTCACAGAACATTGCAAGCAAAAAATGGGTTTACAGTCAGTACGACCATGAGGTTCAGGTAAGAACCGTTGTTAAACCAGGAGATGACGCTGCAGTAATGCGTGTTGATGATGAGAAGGCATTTGCAGTCACATCAGACTGCAACAGCATACACACCAAGCTCGACCCCTACCATGGAGGTGCAGGCTCAGTTGCAGAGGCCATAAGAAACGTTGTAAGCATGGGAGCAGAGCCCATATGCATAGCAGACTGTCTTAACTTCGGAAACCCAGAAAAACCAGAGGTATTCTGGCAGTTTAAAGAGTGCATCAGGGGAATGTCCGACGTTGCCAAACGCTTCAACACCCCAGTTGTAAGTGGTAACGTAAGCTTTTACAACGAAACAGAAGGTGTAACAGTCAACCCTTCACCAGTTGTGGGCGTTGCAGGACTCATGGATTTAAAAGACATTAAAACATCAGATTTTAAGGATAAAGGTAATAAAATCGTGGTCATTGGAAAGACACGTCCTGAACTTGGTGGATCCGAGTATCAAAGGGCTGTTTATGATGTTGTACAGGGAAAACCACCAGAAGTTCTGTTAGATGAGGAGTACCAATCTGCAAAGGCAGTGCTTGAACTTATTAGGGGAGACTTTGGAGTAACAGCTGTTCATGACTGCTCTGCAGGAGGTCTGGGAGTTGCAATCTCTGAAATGGCAATTTCAGGGAACATTGGGGCTACCGTGGACCTTTCAAGGGTTCCATCCCCTGCTGGAATGACCCCATCTGAAATCCTATTTTCAGAATCCCATGGAAGGTACGTTCTAACTGTTCGAGAAGATGCTGCTGAGGAATTGCTCATGAAACTGAAGGGTGAAGTTCCTGCTGCAGTCGTTGGCAAAGTTGGTGGAGAATCCCTCATATTTAAAGATGCAGAAAAAGATGTCATGGCTCCGGAACTTGAAGCGATTGAAAAATCTTACTATGGAGTTATAGAAAAATTCATGGCATGATGTTATGAATAAAGAAGTATGGAGGCAGCTCATTCATGCATCGGGAGTTTTCATAGTTATCCTGGGAATGTTCATCAAACCAGAGACCTTAATACTCCTGTGCATTGGACTGGTGGTTTTTGCAGAGGCACTGTTTCGTGTTGACAAGCACCACCATGTACCCCTGCTTTCAACAATTTTAAGAACCTGTAAACGGGACGATGATGAAAAAGGTTTTATATACTTCTTTTTGGGGATTTTAGTAACCATTTACATCTTTAAATTCAACATGGCAATTGCAAATGCTGCAATACTTATCCTACTTTTTGGAGACTCAGTTTCAACTCTAGTTGGAAGGAGGTTCGGAAGACACACCCTCCCATTCCAGAATCAGAAGACATTTGAGGGGAGCCTTGCATTTCTTGTGGTTGGATTTCTAATGGCAGTTACACAGGTCCCAGTTGAAGCTGCACTGATCGGAACCTTCTTGGGCATGTTAACAGAGGCCTACAGTCCAATAGACGACAACATCCCGGTTCCAATTGTCTCTGCCACGGCAATAACTCTTCTTATGTACTGGATTTGATTATCAGCGCTGGACACTTCTACTTTTATTAATTATTAAAATTTTGATTAGAAATTGTGGAATTGTACCTATAAATTGTACTTTATCAAATTATTTAGCTAAAAAGATAAAGTGAGGATAAAAAATGGTCTTTTTTGAATGTTTTATAAAAAAACTCCTTATTTTCAAAAAAATAAAAAAAATATTTTGAAATTTTTTCCTCCAAAAAATTATTCCCTCAGAGTCTTATCGCCCTTTCATGTCGGAAGTACTTCAAGGTAACCAAAAATATGCAAAGAGAGAGAATTATTGTTGGAATTGATTCAACCAGCAAAACAGGGTTTAATTCGGGTGAAGATGCCAGTTTAACCATTAAAACTGTTGGTATGAAGTTTAAAATTCCCCCGAAATAGGGCACCTTTGTGAAGAGTGGCATGAAAAGCACGAAGGTTGCAAATACCAGCACGATGGTTATGGCAGAGTTTGCCTCCTTGGTGCTGTCAACCATCATGGATATGATAACTCCAATTCCTATAAAGCCCAGTCCAACGAAGAAAAGTATGAAAAGCAAGGCAAACATGTTGTATATTGGGACGCGGAGCAGGTCCAGCAGTAAGATCCAAACGAGGCTCTGAAGCATTGAAAAACCAAGTATTGGCAGTATCTTACCCACAACAACTGTTGAACTTGAAACTGGTGCCATTAAAAGTATTTCAAAGGTTTTTCTCTCCTTCTCCCCAACTATGCTGTCTGTTACTATGTTGCCTGCAAGGAAAAATGGCAGAAGCAGGATGAAGGGTACCACGAATCCGTACATGATCTCAACGAAATTGGGGCTTTCAAGGGCGATTCCAGAGGCATGACTTCCATCAACGTTCACAACCTTTAAAGTGACTAGGTTCTGCACCTTCTGAATTTCAGAATCATTAAAACCTGCAGAACCTAAGCTTTTTTCAATCTTAAACTCGTTAACAGCGTTGTTCACCTTGGTTGAAACCACTGGATAAAATATGTTGGAGTTGTCCATCTTCAATGTAACGTCCTGATTGGGGGATACCTCAACCACTGCAACGAAGTTTCTTCCAACAAGACTTTCAGCCTTGTTCATGTCCTTGCAGTAAACCAGGTTCAGATTCTGGGCTTTAAGATCCTCTGCAAGTGTAGAACCATTCAGATCCTGGGATATTCCAACTTTAAGGGCTGAATTCAGGCCATAATTATCTATTATGTTCGGATCCGTTGCAACTGAGCTTATAAATGCAAGTCCAAAGGCTCCAAGAATTATGAAGACCTGTACAAAAACCACCAGGATGTATATTCTGTTTCTCAGGATGTCCTGAGCTTCCTTTCCTGCAAGAGTCATTAACTTCATTCTACCTAAGTCCTAATATCTGAATCATTGAATTTTGAATCATTGAATCACAAATTCTGAAAGCATTGAATCACATTTTTATTTGATGTTTCAGTGCATCCAATACTTGGATCAATTTTAAGCCCATCTCCTTTTATGTGAAAGGATATTTTTTTTAAATGTTTTGTAAGGTAAGTAACTAAAACTTTAAAGAAACTAAGTCCTTTAAAAGCTTTAAAATTCCAGGTCGAGGCCCAAAACTCACATCTTCCCTCTGGAAAAGCTTCACAGCAATCCAGTAAGATAGCAAACCCACAATTACTATGCATAAAATTGCAGGCAGGTAATCAACTGGAGCCACTGGCTCACCTGAAAGGAGTCTCATAACCAGGGTCATTGAAGAGATGTTGGCTGCCATGGATTTTCTTGCAACATATGCAACTGCAGGGATGATTAAAAAGCCCACGATCCCAATGTAAATGAAACTTAAGACTATGCCTGCTTCCTTGTAGTTCTTTGCATATGCTGATACAGCGGATGTTATGCCCACCACAGGCAGGGATGTGAGCACCACCAGCGCGTAAACAAGAAACAGATTTTTTATCTGAAATCCTGCTATTAGAAGTATTAAGATCCAGAGTGCAACCTGTATTGCAATGGTTAAAACCACGGCCATTCCCTTACCCAGAACGACCTGGGCCTGGGATATTGGCATTGCAATGAGTATTTCCCCTGTTTTACGTTCCTTTTCACCCACAATACTGTCCACAAGCATGTTGCCAAAAAGGAAAAGTGGTAAGAAGAGCAGAATTGCAAGCATGACCCTGTCCATGACCTGGGCTGGCATTGCCCCTCCTGCCGATTTTTGACTGAATTCTGGCTCTGAATCGTTCTGAGGATTTAAAGATCCAACCCAAGACGCACTTATGGCATCCTGCATAGTTTTGGCTGTGGAGTTAACCTCATTTTCCACCAAACTGCGTTTAGGATCCGTGTAGTCCACATAAAGCACTAGATTCACGGGTTTCATTGTTCTTATATCATTTACAGTATCATCTGGAACCTGTAAGAATCCTGTGCTTTGACCCTGCTGCATCTTTTTAAGGGAGCTATTGTAGTTTGAGGATGTTACATCCAAAACCTGTGTGTTTATTCTCTTTTGAAACAGTCCAGAGCTGTCCTGAACATTAACAGATGCAAATCCTGAAAGGGACGGTGCTATGGACAGCCCCTGTTCTGACTCCATGTTTGCAACGAAGGAGTTGAACACAACTATCATTAAAAGCAGGATCGAAAGCTGTAGTATGAATATCATGACAGACTTTCTACTTGAAAGTGTGTCCTTAAACTCCCACTTGGTTATGGTTGTGAACTTCATATTATTGCCTTAATTGTTAAAAACCTTAGGATTTATTCATTAAACTAGTTTACCCATTAAATCCCGGGATAAATCTACGAATAAAATTCATACAGATTACGTTTTACTCTCATCCCACTGCATTTATAAACACGTCTTCAAGTGTGGGTTCCTCTGTGTTTACTGATACAAGGTTGCCTGCGAAGACATCAATTATATCTGGAATTTCAATTCTCGACTTCAAAGATACTGAAACTTCGTTTCCAACCATATTAACCCTTTCAACAGAGTTGAAATCTTGAACTTTGTTTAGATCAACGTTCAGATCCTTTACCTTTATTTTAAGTATGGTTTCACCGTGCACTTTGGATTTCAGGTAGTCTGGTTCCCCCACGTCCATGACGTTTCCCCTGTTCACGATTGCAACCCTGTCGCAGAGCTCATCTGCCTCTCGCATGTAGTGGGTGCAGAGGATGATGGTCTTGTCACCCTTGAGATTTCTTATGAAGCTTCGTATGTTGCTGGCTGTTGCAGGATCCAGGCCCATGGTGGGCTCATCAAATATGATGATGGGTGGATCATGTATCAGAGCCCTTGCAATTCCAATACGCTGGCGCAAACCCTTTGAAAAGGTGTTTATCCTGTCATCTGCCCTGTCTGACATGTTCACAAGTTCCAGAAGCTCATCTATCCTGGGATTTATCTCGGGTTTTGGAACTCCATAGAGCTCTGCAAAATATCTAAGTAAATCCCGGGCCTTGAAGCGTTCGTAAAGGTTGGGCTCTTCTGGAAGGTAACCTATCATGGATTTGATCTTTATCTGGTCCTCGTGTATGCTGTATCCTCCAACATGCACGTCACCTGAATCTGGTTTCAGTATGCAGCAGATTATCCGTATGGTGGTTGTTTTTCCTGCACCGTTTGGCCCTATAATTCCAAGAAGCTCACCTTTACCTATGTCAAGACTCAAATTGTTCAGGGCTTTTATCCTGCCAAAGGACTTTGTAATAGAATCTATACTTATCATGGCATCTGAAACCATCTGAAACCTCCAGATAACTTATTAAACAAATTCATGAACTTAATGCTCTTAAAATTTCTTTCTGTTGGAAGCCCAATGTAAATTTAACTGTTTTGTGCTACAGTCAAACAGTTTGAGATCTCGGCTCCCTGTTTGGTTGGGTATCAGGATTTTTAAATACCTGAGAAATAAAACAAAAACTCACCAGGATAAGTATCACAGCTAAAACTGTCATTGAATATTCTCCTGCACTTTTTTTATCCTCTTTAACCATTGCATAAGCATGGCTGACCGCTGAAATAGGAGAAAAAGAATGAGTACCGTTAAAAGGCCCGCCTCTGCATAGAAGTTCCAGCCAGCAAGGTAAGTAACCAGGGCCGTTACTGCAAGTGCAAGGTTGTCAAGGCCAAACTGCCTACTGTAAGCCATTTCCTCAGGATTTCCTGAGAGTTTTAAGGGGCTTTTTCCAAAAAGAATCATTCAATGCCTGTCAGTCCCGTCACAGATACAAGGACAAACACCGCAAATATGTTGAACTGCTCCACAGAGTGTCACCCCCATAAAAATGCAAAAAATACTCCTAAAAATACTCCAATTCATTTTAAAAACTCTAAAAGCCTGTTAACATTGACGTACATCTTTAAGCCCATTTTAAGTACCTTCCCATCCTAAAGGTCCGATGATCAACATAAACTCCAAATATTTTTTATTAACTCTATTTTTGGAAGTATTTAAGATTTTTCAGACCATGAGCACCAAACTAGTTAAGAAGGATGTGGAATAAAAAATAGAATAACTAAGATTTTGTATACAAAGTTGCATTAGAGGCCTGCTTGAACTGCTCAGACAGAGCCAAAATTAATTTCACAAGTTATAATCCTAAGACAATCATGAGATGAATAACATGTTCCTATCAGAGTTAATTCCAGAAGAAGAAGCACTGAAAATCATTAAGTCCACGCCGTTAAACCTGAAAGTTGAAGAGATTCCACTGGAGAAAGCCCACAGGCGAGTACTTGCAGAAGATGTTAAATCACTCCTTCCATCACCACCATTCGACAAATCAGCAATGGACGGTTATGCAATGCGGGCAGAAGACAGCTTTGGACATTCTCAAACAAAACCTGCACATTTAACCATTGAAGATCGTATAGGTGCCGGGGAACTGTCATCAAAAACCCTTAAAACAGGTAAAGCCATTAAAATCGCCACAGGAGCCCCAATACCAGAAGGTGCCGATGCCGTGGTTATGGAAGAGTACACCGTGGAAGATGGCGACAGCCTGGACGTTGAAACATCCCTCACACCGGGAGAAAACATAAATCCAAGGGGAGAAGATTTAAAAAAGGGAGATCTGGTTTTAAAGAGGGGAAAACTCTTGAAGCCAGCGGACCTTGCAATAATCGCATCTGCAGGGTACAGTACAGTTAAAGTCTTCAAGAAACCTGAAATTGGTGTTATAACTACTGGAAGCGAACTTGTAATGCCAAATCCAAACATCAGCGGCGCAGAGGTTATAAACTCCAACTACTACACTCTGAAGGCTTTGGTTGAAAGCACCCTTGCCCTGCCAGGGATCGTTCACTGCGTAGACAGTGCCAAGCTTGTTGAAGAGGAACTTGAAAAGATGCTTGAAACCTGTGATGCTGTTATAACAACTGGAGGGACGGCAATAAGCAAGGGCGATGTTGTCGTGGATGTTGCAGACAAGCTTGGAAAGGTTTTAATACATGGGGTTGGGATGAAACCTGGCAAACCCTTTGCCTTTGGAATGATCCATAAAAAACCGGTTTTCATGCTTTCAGGATATCCTGTAGCTGCAATGGTTCAGTTTGACATTTTTGTAAGGCAGGAACTTCTCAGGATGCAGGGAATTCAAAACGAGCCCTTGAGAGTTAGAAGAACTGCAACACGCAAGATAGCCTCAACACTGGGAAGAACAGAGTACATACGGGCAAAAGCAGACAATAAAACAGTCACGCCCCTTAAAATAAAGAGTTCAGGAGTTATAAGGTCAATGGTTGAATCAAACTGTTACGTTGTAATTGAAGAGAATCTGGAGGGTTTTGAAGAGGGGGAAGAATGTGAAGTTCTCCTTTACAATTCGCTGCAGATCTAAAAGCATTGGCTTAAATTTAAGTTGATTTAAACCTGAAATTTTTGATTTAAACCTATTAATTGATTTAAACTATTTTTTTTATGATTGTATTTTTTATGATTTGGCTGGAGGTTTTTATAAAAATTTCAATGGTATTTGGTGTAATACTGAAAACATTGGGAGCTTTTATAAGGATTACAAATTAAAAGTAATGGTACGAAATAAAGTCAGGGCTACCTAAAATAAAAAAAGCTCTAAATTGTTCTTTATCTAAAAGGTGATGTTTTGAACGCTTTATGGTACTATGCTATTGGATTCGTCCTTATATGGGTTTTGGCCCTTCTATTCAGAAAACAGCTGAAGATAGATGTTGAAGGGCCGCTCCTCATGCGAAAAACCAAGAAGCTGAGGGGTTTTATAGATTCCGTTGCAAACAAGAGCCCAAGATTCTGGCGCTGGACAATGAACCTTGGAATACCCGTGGCGGTATTCTTCATGGCTTTCATGGTCTACGGGATCATAGAATCGGTTAAGGTCATGTTCAACACTCCAACAGTGGCCATAGTACTTCCAGGCGTTGACATACCAGGTTCCCCACTTTTTATACCCTTCAGTTACGGTATAGCTGCAATGGCCATTCTTATGGTTGTGCACGAGTTCGGTCACGGTATCATTGCAAGGATGGAGGGAGTTAAAATAAAATCCATAGGTGTACTGCTCCTTGCCATACTTCCAGGAGCATTTGTGGAGCTTGACGAGGAAGACGTTGAAAAGAGCCGTGGAATTTCAAAGCTCAGAATATACGCAGCAGGTTCCATATTCAACCTTGGAACTGCAGCAATAGCAATGGGCCTTGTCTTTGTGATATCTTCCTTTTTCGTGCCCTATGCCTTCCACGACAACGGCCTGAAAATTTCAGGAGTAACACCCAGCAGCCCTGCAGACGGTGTTCTGAAGGAGGGAATGATAATACACAGCGTGAACGGTTACACAATAAACAACAAGACCGATTACACCACCGTGCTCCTCAACAAAACCAAACCCGGAGATAAACTGACCTACATAACGAACGAGGGAACTTTCACCATTACATCAGGAGGTCAACCAACCAACGCTTCAATTACATATCCAGGGACCAGGACAGACACCAACTTGGCAGTTAAGGACAACGTCGCCAAAACCTACGGAGAAATAATTCCATGGACAGTATACGATCTCAACACCCTCTTCTGGTGGATATTCCTATTAAATTTCCTTGTAGGAGCTTTTAACCTCCTTCCAATGAAACCTCTGGATGGAGGCCTGATATTTGAGGAACTTTTAAGATCCAGGGTGACTGAGGAACGTGTAAACTCCGCCTCAAGGTTCAAGGGACTGCTCAAAAAACTTTCCAGGTTCAGTATCCCTGAAAATCATGTGAACGCAGCTGTTTCCCTGATTTCATGGGTCTTTATAACCATACTGGTGATTTTAATAGTTTATGGAACTGTGCCAGGCATAATGAAGATGATACCCTAGATCTGAGATTTTGGTACCGTATAATATGAAACTTAAAAAAGGTAGTTGCGGATTAATTCCCTGTTTCTTATTCCTTATTTTCTTAATTTATTTTTCCATGTTTCCATTAAAAGTACCATGTTTCCATTAAAAGTATTTTTCAACCAACTTGGATTTTAATCAAACTTGGAAGATAAAAAAAATTGAAAAAATTTTTCTGATTCTGAAATTGTGTCTGTGCCCACTGCCCTTTTTTACAAGCCCTTAGGGGCTCATTCCACTGTAAACTTCTATTGCCCCTTTTTCCATTCCATCACTTCTCCTGTTAGATCATCAATTAAATCAAGTATTTTATCATTTGAAAGTCTGTAGTGTATCCAGATGCCTTCCTTACGCCACTTTATAAATCTTGCTTTTCTTAAAACATTCAGATGGTGTGATATGGTTGATTGTGGTTTTTTAAGGGCGTATATTATTTCACAGACGCATAGCTCACCGTCCCTCAAAAGGTAAAGTATTTTGAGCCTTGTTGAGTCAGAGAGTGATTTGAAACGTTCTGCCTGAATTTGAAGCTGGTCTTCATCTGGAAGCTGGGCCATTGTTTCTTCCAATTTTTCTATCTGATCCTGGCCTGGTCTTTTTTCATTCCTAACTTCGCAGGTTTTCTGCATGTTATCCTCCTCAATTTACTTTCCTGCTTTAACCTGTATGCTGAGTACTTTACCTTCAAGCCTTGGATCCATGTTTGGTTCTGTGAAGTAATGTGCTCCAACGATCTCAACATCCCTGAAACCTGCTCTTTCAATTGTGTTGAGGTATTCCTGCTTTTCCATTGCCCCTGCAATGCAGTCTGCCCATGCTTTGAAGCTTTTTCGAATCTCTTCTGGTATGGGTCCGTCGGTAACCAGGTCCGAGACAAGTATTCTACCTCCTGGCTTTAGAATCCTGAAAGCCTCATTGTAGGCTGCAGATTTATCTGGTGTGAGGTTTATTACACAGTTACTGATTACAACATCGATCTTACTGTCTTCAATTGGAAGATCCTCTATTTCACCGAGTTTGAACTCCACATTCGTGTATCCGCCTTCTTCGGCGTTTTTAACCGCATTTTCAACCATTTTTGGGGTCATGTCAACGCCTATAACCCTTGCATTGTTCCCAACCTTCCTGGCTGCAAGGAAAACATCAATCCCTCCACCGGATCCAAGATCCAGAACTGTTTCTCCTTCTTTTATCTCTGCAAGGGCTGTTGGGTTGCCGCATCCAACCCCAAGTACTGCATCTGCAGGTACACTTTTTATCTCCTCCATGCTGTAACCTGCTTCCCTTGCCTGCTGGATTATGGAATCTCCCCCTCCACAGCAACAGGAACATGAGCTGCAAACTTCTTCTTTGACCGCTATTTTTGAGTATCTTTCCTTTATAAACGTTTTAATATCTTTTTTGTCTTCATTCAAAGAGATCAACCCCCAGTAATAAATCAGAACTGATTTTAACCATTTGTCAATGATCTCACAGTATAGTTCTATATATCTAAATCCATGGATATATAGTTTTGGAGGCTCACCTGGGATCCAAACTTTATACTGTTAGAGTTACAGAACTGATGATGTAAGTCTTTTGATGCAAAGGTGGAAAAAATAAATGAGAGTAGTTGTAATAGGTGGCGGGGCCGGTGGGCTTACCGCAGCCTCAAACATAAGAAAATACGACAAAAATGCAGAAATAACCGTTATAACAATGGATAGCCATGTAGCATATTCCCCATGTGCAATACCATACGTTCTGGGCGGTGAGATAGGATCCTTTGAAGACATCATAATGCATCAACCCGAAAATTACAAGGAAATGGGCATAAACATTTTAACAGAAGCAGAAGTTTACGAAGTCCTATCAGATGGGAACAAAGTTGAATATCGGACAAAAGATGGTGATGAAAAGGAGATAAACTACGATTATCTTGTAATGGCCACGGGAGGAACTCCCTTTATACCGCCTGTTGAGGGAACTGATCTCGAAGGGGTTTTCAAGGTCAGAACCATTGAAGACGGTGAAAAAATCAAAAAATGGGCCGAGAAAAGTAAAAAGGCTGTTATTATTGGAGCAGGAGCAATAGGTCTTGAAATAGGCTTTGAACTTAAAAATCTCGGGCTCGATGTCAGCGTGACAGAGATGCTGCCGCAGATACTTCCAAGATCCCTTGACCCTGATATGGCTGAGAAGGTCCAGGGTTACCTTGAAAGGGAAGGAATAAACGTTGTTCTTGGAAAACCAGTTGAAAAACTCGTTGGAGAAAAACGTGTCCAAAAGGCTGTTGTTGGAGATGAAACAATAGATGCAGACCTCGTGATAATGTCAACTGGGGTGAGGCCCCAGGTCAAACTCGCAGAACAGGCTGGCTGTAAGATTGGAAGGTGGGCAGTTCAGGTCAACGAGAAAATGCAAACCTCTGTACCAAACATATACGCTGTTGGAGACTGTGTGGAAGTCTTCGATGGAATAACCGGACAGAACACCCTATCACCCTTCGGAACAACAGCGGTACGCCAAGGAAAGGTTGCAGCCAAGAACATAACAGGTAAAGGCGGAGTGTTCCTACCAGTTTTAAACTCAACTGTTTCAAAGGTCGGAAAACTGGAAATTGGTGCTGTGGGCTTAACTGAAACTGCAGCAGATTTAAATGGAATCCACGTTTTCAGTGGAAGAAGTCACGCTCTTACAAGGGCCAGGTACTATCCAGGCTGCAAACCAATTGACATAAAACTTGTCTGCAACAGGGAAGGTAGAATTATCGGATCTCAGATAATTGCAAAGGAAACAGTTGCAGAGAGGGTGGACACAATGGCAGTGGCCATAGCAAAAGAGGTTAACTGCAAGGAACTGTCCAACATGGAGTTCTCATATGCCCCACCTGTTTCTATGGTCGTTGATCCTGTTGTGATTGCAGCAGAGGATGCCTGTGAAAAACTTAAAAACAGTTCAGGTTCCAAGGATTAAAAACATTGTCAAAAAATTTTTAGGGTTTTCTCCCTTTAAATTCTTCTTTAATTTTAAAATTCTTTTCAATTCCTATTTCTTTTCAATGAATCTCAAACTTTTTTTTAAAATTCGCTTTTTTATGTAAATTTTTGTAAAAAATTGAATTTTTGAATTTCGCTGGTTAACCATCACTGTGTGGTTAACCAAGTTGTAATTAAAACGAGAAAATCAAACCTTAAAAATTTTAAAAAGAAGGAAATAAAATGTTTAGGAATGCTTAGAAGTACCTTTCAAGAAGGCCTGCAAGCATTCTGGCGTGCCTTCCCTCATCCCTCGAGCTCTCGTCAAAGAAATCGTGTGCGGGGTCAAGTCCACATTCCTTTGCCTTGGTTGCAGCTGCTTTTTTCTCCTTGTTGGCCATCTGCTCACCTGAAAGCATCATTTCTAGGTTTTCCTTGAGGGATGTGGATATCACACCGTTCATCTCTGCGAAGTGGGATGCGTGTTCTGCTTCTTCAAATGCTATCCTCTTTAAGACTTCTCCAACCTCTGGAAGGCCGTTTCTCTGTGCCTGGCGGGCCATTGCAAGGTACATTCCAACCTCCTTGCATTCACCCTCGAAGTTTGCCTGAACTTCCTTTTCCACATCTGTTCCTTTACAGGTTCCTATTTCATGTTCATTTATCAAATCCATGTTCTTATCCTCCTTACTTATCTTTAAATCATTTTTTTGATTTTATTTTAAATTTAGACTTAAAATACTTGATTTGGTGATAAATCTAATATATACCTTTTATACACCTTTTTAAGATTTTAAACGGGAATTTATATACTCCACATTCATGGCCATGATCAACCTTTAAGGGATGCTGCAAGTTTTTTACCCAGCTGGTAGCAGTTTTCAAGTTCATCCTTGTCAGGGACGTAGTAAACCTCGTATGCATCTGAAACGTCAAATCCACATTCTTCAAGGTCTTCTTTGATTTTCTGTGGTGCTCCACCATTACCTCCCATGGAGCCGAAGGTTACTGCAGGTTTTTTGCCGCCTGTTCTGTTGAACTTCAACCCTCTGAGGTAGTAGATGATGTCCCCCATGCTTGGGTAGGGTTCGTCGTAGATGGTTGGGATTCCGAATGCAACGGCCTTGCTGTCCAGAATGTCCTTAACTATTTCACTGCGTTCGTCCTCATGGAGGAAGTACATTTTAACCTCAAAGCCTTCGCTTATGGCTCCTTCAGCAACTTCATGGGCCATTTTTTGGGTTGAGCCGTGCATTGTATCGTAGACTATGGTTAGTTTATCCTTGCATTCACCTGTGGCCCAGCCACTGTAGGCTCCTATGACCTTCATTGGATCCGTCCATATCTGGCCATGGGATGGTGCTATCATCTTCACCTTGTCCAGGAGTCCTAGATCCTCGATTTCCTTGAACTTTTTAAGCACCAGTTTTGAGAGTGGTGTTATGAGGTTGGCGTAGAACTTCTGGGCTGCGTCCATGAGCAAGTACTCTGGAATCTCGTTGTCGTACCTCTCAGTGAGGCACAGGTGCTGTCCAAAAGCATCATTTGGGAAGAGAATTCCTTCCTCAGCGTAGAGCGTGAACATGCTGTCGGGCCAGTGCAGCAGGAATGCCTCGAGAAATGCCAGGGTTTTTCCCCCAAGGTCCAGGCTGTCGCCCGTTTTAACAGTCTTGAAGTCTGCACCTTCAAGTGCAGGGAAGTGTTTTTTAAGGCCATCAACTGCTATCTTTGTGCAATAAATTGGTGCCTCTGGGAATTTTTTGTGTATTTCTGTTAGAGCTCCGCTGTGGTCTTTTTCAACGTGGTTCTGCACGATCACATCAATGTTAACTTCTTTTCCTTCCTTCTCGAACGCGTCTTCTATTCTTCCCCAGAGCTGGGCTGAGTGTCCTGGGTAACAGTTGTCTATTAAAGCAACTTTTTCGTCTCCAAACACCAGATATGCGTTGTAAGTTGTTCCATTTAATGTGTAACCGTGGTAGGTTCTTATGTCCCAGTCAAGAACCCCCACCCAGTACACTCCTTCCTTCATTTTTACTGCTTCTGCCTTCATTTTTCATCCTCCACTTTTTTATTAATCTTTTTTTATTAGTTATGTTCGGTTAACCAAACTTGATGAAATTTGGTTCGGGTCTTATCAAACTGTACGGTAATATACGAACTATCCTATATAAAGTTTACTGTTCGGATGGATACGAACCATTATATAGGGGGAGTAACAACGTAACCATGAGCAAGATGACCCAGATAGAACATGAAAAACCAGCTGCCAAAAAGTCCAGAAGGGGCAAGTGGGAGGGCAGCCAGATAAAGATCTTTGCAACACCGCAAGGTGTGAACGTTGTAGAAAGCCCAATAAAAGCTAAAATACTATCAATATTAAAAGATGGAGGTTTAAACGCTTCAAAAATTGTTTTTTTAACAGGTAAATCCAAATCAACCATTTCAGCTCACCTGAAGGATCTTATGGATGCCGGGATCGTCGATACAAAACCAGACCCAGAAGACGGTAGGCGGAAGATCTTTTTCATAAAATCCCGTTACCTTGGAGACCTGTCCCGCGAAAAAGAGTTCGAAAAGGAGATGGATGATTACATTGCAACAGGAGTTGTAAAATCTCAAGATCCGTTTAAATTTTTCAGATTCGTTTTCAGAACCATAAGAGTTGCACTGATGGAGGAAGGAATCAACATAGACCCAGTACTTCACAAGGCAGGTTACAGTGTTGGTGAAGCCTTCTACGAAAATCTGAAAAACCCAGAAACTGGAAAATTGCTGGAAAACATCCAGAAATTCTGGAAAAAAAACAGGCTCGGAAGGGTTGAAGTTGAAAAACTCGATCCACTGGTGGTGAGAAACTACGACTGCTTTGAATGTCAAGACCTGCCTAAGCTAGGCAGACCAGCATGCGCGTTTGATTCAGGAATGCTTGAGGCCATATTTTCGGCCCAGTTCCGAAACCAGGTTGATGTTGAAGAGGTCAGATGTTATGCAATGGGTGACGATTACTGTGAATTTGTTATAAGCCCCAAAGAAGTGCGAGAAAACTTGTAGATTGAGTAGTGATAAACTAACTCTTTTGTGTCCTAGAGTTCTATAACATCTCAACGTTACACTCCACTTCCTGCATCAAAATTATTTGTCGTTTTAGCAACTATTCATTGATATATTCTAAAGCTCTTCTCTAAATTCCAATTCACCTCCACACTGACATTTACTAAAATCATCGGGAGACTCACCTTCCTCTAGTTTATAATAGCCCCCACAGCTTTCGCAAACGAGATAACCATTATTTTCCGTGTTTCCTCCATAAACACCAATACCTTCTAAACGCTCGGGAATGGCCTTATACTCGGTTACATCCGTATTTATAAGTTTAAAAAAGGTTTTATAAGCCATAACCACGTCTTCTGCCTCAATTTCTAACCGACCCTCATTTACAGCACTGCAACCAGCAAGTGTCCGGATAAAAAGATCTTCTACAGCTTTATATTCTGAAAATTTGTTAATGCATTTAATTAGAATTATGTCTTGCATTAGCTCTGTTAAAGTTGTATAAACGTTTTTTACTTCTTTATTTTTCCATTTAACTTTTTTAAGGATCTGAAAATATTTGGATGTTGGTTCAGGAAGATCTTCCAAGTCTACCTCATCGAACTTGTTTAATGCAAAAACAATTCGCTCATCTAAACCACTAAAATAGATATTAAGAGAATCAATCCATTTCAATTTGCCTTTTTCAACATAATATATAGATTCTAAATAAACATGAACCAGTGCAATATCCCTAAGCGATATTAAAGAACTTGAAAATATATTTGTTAATAGGCCCCCAAATGGAAGAGTACCCTTAGCAGCTCTTAAAAGTCTAACTTTTGAGCCTTCCTCAAATGTGAACTTCCTATTTTCCTTAACGAGCCTGTTTGTAGTAACAGCTTTAATTAGCTCTTCATAAAACTTTGATCCTCTTAAACCATTTATTTCAATTAGTATTTCATTCAACCCGTCTATTTCAAAATTTTTTAAATAATTAAATAATCTTTCTATATCTATAATCCCTCTTTCCCGCTCTTTCTCAGTGGCCATTTCTTCAAGTTTTTCTGATATGCTCATTAGAACACCTCAATTAGCCCTTGATTAAACTGTTAAAAAGTTCTCAAGATCCTGTGGATTAGGAATATTCTTACTCAAAATACTGATTATAACATCTATAATAGAATGGACAGTTCCAAAAGGATCTTTGACGAATTCTCCAGTAGTTACTATATCCCCAAGAAGCTTAATTTCATTTGCAGAATTCGGGAAAAACTTAACCAAAGACTTCTCCAAAAGTTTTTCACCAAGATTAGAACCCAAAACATCCAAATTCCACTCAGGGATCACAACACTACCACTACTCACAGACCCTCTAACACCAGCAATATCCCGTGCCAACTGATTGGTTAGGTTGAGTTCTTCTGGTTTAGGGATTCCAGTTATAATAACCAGTCAATTTTGCCATAGTACCTTAGTTTGCCTCCACATTCGCAATCTTTGGTAAAATCGTCTGGTAATTCACCGAGTTGTAGTTGGTAATATCTTCTGCATTTTTTACATATCAAGTAACCTAGTTTTCCTGGTTCTACTCCTATTTCATCGATTAATTTGGGTATGTCAGTTTTCATCAGTTTAAGGTAAGTACCATAAGCAATCACCATGTCTTCTTTAGTTATCATGTCTCTATCATCATTCACAGCATTACATCCGGCCAGTAGCACATTAAAAAACATTTCTGTTCCTGTAAATCTCATTGGTAAAGATGAAAATACTGTTAAACTGATGTACATCATCACGTGGCGAATTTTCTTGAAAAAATTTTTTGATTCTTCACTTGCCCATTTTATTTGTTTGAGTTTTTGGATGTATTCCTTGGTGGGTTTTGGAACATCAGAGACTTCGTCAAATTTATCTAGAGCAGATATGATGCGTTCATCAAGTCTTGCAAAGTAAATTTTTTGGATGTCTTCAAGTTTTAGTTTTCTTTCGATGTTTATGTAGTAAAAACATTCAATAAAAAAGTAGATGGTTTTTAGTTCTTTGAAACTTATTAGATCTGTGAGAATCGGTATTTTGACGGTGGAATGACCTAAATTTTCATGTGCTAACCTTAATAATGGGACTTGGTGCATTTGTCCCCTGTTTAGGGATACAGAAGAATCATATCTCTCATCTTTACTGGCTTTAAGCAATTTTTCATAGTTTTCAAGATTTTTCAGGTTTTTTATCTCTCGGATCAATTCATCTAACCCTTCAACTTCTTCCTGCCCCAATTTCAGCATAGCATCCCTTAACCTCAATTCATTATGTTTGGAAGGAGGCATGGACCTTATCTCTTTCAGCGAAGGCAATTTCTTCATCTCCTCTAAAGATTACAATTAAAACTCATGAATAATTTCATTCCATTTTTTAAGTGGATTTGGATCCAATATAAAATCAGCTATGGAAACCCCTCTGAAAACAGCATGAATATACCCAATATATTCTGGGAACATGCTACTCAACGTTTCTTCAGCCACCATTTCATCCAAACCGGGGTTTAAAAGGCAAAGTAACTTTCCCCATCTTTCATAAGCAATTTCAGCAGCTCGAGAATTTAAAACATCCATAACAGTCGGTAATAAGACATCCCGGATAAATAAGCTTAATGAACCACTCAAATAGTTTGTGTAAGTCCATAAAGTTTCTAATGAGTTCATTATACCCATCCAGACTGACATTAAATATTCTGATATTGACGCCCGATATTTGTATACAACTATTATTAATGCAACAAATGAAGCTATGCTTGCATAAACCCACCAAGGAGTTTCTCCATTTTTCACCTCACCCTCCTTCTGAACCGGTTCAGAATTCCATTCAGGAATTGCAACACTGCCACTACTCACAGACCCTTTAACACCAGCAATATCCCAAAACACAATTGAATGGCGAAGATCACAGGCTTGTTTTATCCATAGAATCACTGAACCATTTTAACCATTATCAAGACTCTTCACATACCTCAATTCACCTCCACACTGGCATTTACTAAAATCATCGGGAGACTCACCTTTCTTTAACTTATAATAGCCCCCACAGCTTTCACAAACGAGATAACCCTTATCTTGATTTTTAGAAACAGGCCCTATCTGTTTTGTACCTATAACTCGAGCAATATTAAATAAAAATATCGACAAAAGCAGCAGAGTGAAAGCTTGAAGTATATAACCATTTAAATAGAGTATTATTGCCAAAATAATCATCAAAGTACTATAAAAAACATACACAACCCTATGAACCAAAACAAAAGACAGAATTCCTGCAAAAATAAGAAACAAACCACCCAAATAAACAGGGAAATAACCATAAAAAACAATTAAAACACCTAAAACCACAAAAAGCAAACCCCAAACCCGCAACCACAGATGTAACAAAACATCAGAACTTGCCAGCCTAAAAAACCTCTCAAAAAAGGAATTATCAGCAGAAACATCCAAATCCCCCATCCTCTCAACAGCCCTATAAACAGTCACATCAGTTTTCATAAGCTTAAAATAAGTCTTATAAGCCCTTACAACATCATCAACCAAAACCACAACCCTATCATCCGAAACAGCAGCACAAAAACAAAGAAACTCAACAAAAAGTTGTTCATAACTACCAAAAAGAGAATATCCACACAAAGCATCCCCTATACGACCCATTGTGCTATCTATCTTATGAAATAAATTTCTACTTGGTTTTTGCCATCGAACCCGCTTAAGTTTTTGAAAAAATTCTGTTTTGGAAGTAAGAGTCTTTTCAAAGTCATCAAAACAATCTAATAAAAGAAAAACTCTCTCGTCTAATCCACCAAAATAGATATTTCGCATATCTTCTGTGCTTAATGGTTTATTAGTATTCATATAATAAAAATATTCAAAAAAACGGTATTTATTAGGGAATTCATTAAAAACAACCCCTTTAAAAGGTGGAAACCTTACTATGAACACATTAGTTAACACTTGTTTAGCAGATCTTATCATAGGTGCCTTAAAAAAGTCTTCACGCCTAACTTCATTTTTATAAATTTTATTCTTTATCTTATAACTATTAATTAAGCTTTTATAAATATTTGACTCATTTAAACGTTTAATTTGACATATAATATCTTTCAAACCTTCAATTTCATTTACAATTCCTTCTAATCCAGCTATTTTATTTTCTAAATCCTTATCTGCGCTCTCTTGACTCCATCTCTTAAAAGTTTCACTCACCCCCATATTATTTCCTCCACTTCATTACATAATCCCATAATGCTTTAAATGTCAAAGCAGCAGCTACAACAGTCGCAACCATGCCCCATTCAGTTGGACCGGCATAGATTGCAAACATGCCAATCCACGTCCCTATGAGTCCCTCCAAGCTAGGCGCATTAAGCGTTAAAAGATACGAAATAATTGTAAAGGTAAATCCTTGAGCACTACTGGGTTCAAATATTATTTTAAACATAAAAGGCCATAGAAAATCCTCTACAAATGCGCTTAATCCCATATTACCATAGAACCAATTGGCTGCAGTTCTTATCGCTCCTAATGAATTTCCCATGGCATTTTGCACGGTTTGCAAGTACTCATTTTCCCCGAAATACATCGAAGCAGCACCAGTAACAGCCACACTGAGAACCAAAGCATAAACCCACCAAGGAGTTTCTCCATTTTTCATCTCATCCTCCTTCTGAACCGGTTCAGGATTCCATTCAGGAACTGCAACACTGCCACTACTCACAGACCCTTTAACACCAGCAATATCCCAAAACACGATCAAATGGCGAAGATCACAGGTTTGTTCTATCCATAGAATCACTAAACCATTTTAACCATTATCAAGACTCTTCACATACCTCAATTCACCTCCACACTGACATTTACTAAAATCATCGGGAGACTCACCTTCCTTTAGTCTGTAATATCCATTACATTTATCACAGACCAAATAGCCATGTGATACTCTTTGTTTGGAGTTTGTTCCATCAATTAATTTTGAAATATCCGTTCTAATAATTTTAAAAAATGTTTTATATGCTGTAAACACGTCACTTTCATCTATTTTCCATTTTTCTTCCTTTATAGCACTACAACCTGCTAAAAATAGGATAACTCGGGCCTGTCTTATATCGAACGAACACTCAGTGATTCTATAATGCTTAAAAACAAAAAATGTCATTATTTTATCTAATTCTGTGTAAATTTTCTTAGTTTTCCTATTTTCCCATTTTAATTTTTGAAGTTTCTGAAAAAATTCTGGTGTAACTTCAGGAGTTTTATCAATTTTATCAAAATTTAAAAGATTTAAGGCTATTTTTTCACCTACTCCACTAGAAAATAATCTTTCAACATCTTCAGGTCCTAATTGTCTTTCCAAATACATAGAATAGACCCACTCTAAAAATGGAAAGAAAAAAGAAAATGTGTCATAATCTATTAAATCAGATAAAAACTTAACTGGAATGTTTCTCAAAGTTTCATAGGCAAAAACTAAAAAATTGTTTTTCTCCGCGATTTTAGTACTTATATCACTTAGTAGAGGCACTGGTTCTTTCCAATCGGCATAAACTTTGAATAAACTGTCATAATAACCAAAATCTATTAAAAATTGTAAATCAACCATTAAATCATCTAATAACTCATTAGAATATTCTTTTTTCAATTTTTTTAAGCCATATTCTCCAAGATCATTACGCGAAGGCATAAATATCCCAACTAACTTAATTATTTGTTTAAAAGCTTTTTAAGCTTTTCTGAAAGTTCATAAGATGTAAGCTGATCTAAAACATCCATTGCAGGTGCAATAAGAGGATCAAGAACTGGAAATCTTTCATCCAGAAGCCGCAGCCCAAGTCCAATATAGGTAGCCACTCCTACACCATTAATTGGAGTAAAAATCAATTCTTGAATAGCAGCCGTAATATAACCCCCATATCGAACAAATATATCCAAGACCATAATTTCTAGGAATTCTATAAATGAAGACCCCAAATATGACAGATATAACCATAAACTACCTAAAGCATTTAGCATACCCCCCCCCATAGTGTCATCAAATATTCAGATAAAGTGGATCTAAATTTATAAGCCAAACCCGCTGTAATAAGCCCCAGTATAGCCATCAAATAAACCCATATTGGTATCCCCTCATCCTTCTTTTCAGGTTCAGCACTCGAAGTTGGATTCCAACTAGGTATATTTCCATCAATATTACCACTACTCACAGACCCTCTAACACCAGCAATATCCCGTGCCAACTGATTGTCCGGCTGAACCAAAGAACCACCGGAATTTGTTGAACCTGAAACACCTTGGGAACCACCTGTTGAATCAGGAGTGTTAACATCCAGATCCATCAAATTTTTGATATTGTCTATTGGAGGCAGGCCCGCCGTATCGTTAAATGTTAAATTAGATGGTACATTAGGCATACCATCGGGATTAAGAATGTTGATGGTCAAGTTGGCATAATTGTTAGCCAGATCAGGGTCTGTCTCTGCGGCTGCAGCACTTCCAGTATTAACCAGGCTGCCGCTTCCAAGTACCTTGGCCTGAATTTCGAGCGCGGCAACTGTTCCCACTGCCACGTTACCTAAAGTCCATTTACCATTTGCAGGATCGTAACTGCTGTTTGAACTCTGATGCTCTAATCCGAAGGGCAGTTTGTAGTTTACTGTTACGTTTGTAGCATTTTCAGGACCGTTGTTTCCAACATTCAGTATAATTTTAATTGTATCACTCGTGCTGGGCGCGTAATTATCCGAATTGATGCTCAACACCAGATCGGACTGGTTGACAGGTTGAACCGGATTTTCTGGCAGTGGTGTCACTGTTAAATCATAGAGTACGGGTGAAACATTTCTTATTGTGCTGGTTAAGGTGGCTTTTACCTGCAGATATCTGCCTGCAGGTGTTAAATGTAATGGAGTACCGTTTGCAGCATCCTCCCAAGTGGACCAGTCCTGCTCGTCACTGGAACTGCGGACAACGACCCTTACCGATGTACCGGCAGGTTCGCTGCTAGTCCAGAATACTGTACCCCAAAGGGTGCTGTCGTTACCACTGTCCTGGATTACAGTCCAGGTGCCCTTCTGGTTGAAATTAATTGTTGACAAGTCACTGGTCATGGTACTGTAGCCTACGTGGGTTCCTGACACGATCCTCTTGGAGAGGTCCACCCCCTTAATTTCAGGGTTTATATGGTGAATATACTCATCACCCTGATCAACCGTCCAGATTTTGCCTTCGCCATCAATGGACAAGGCACTTGGACCATTTCCTGGGTATATGGTGGCTTTTAGGAGTCCATCATTTGAAAATCTTGTAACTGTGTTTGATTATAAATTAGCGGTCCAGACATCACCATCTTCTGTAACCACCGCTCCCCTGCAGCCGTATGAAGCGGTTTTTGTCCATTCAACCTGGCCTGTTAAGGTGTTGATCCTGGAGATGCGGGAACTTGAATATCCTGTGACAAAAAGATGGTTGTTACTATCAAGGGCAAGTCCGTAAGCCCATTGTGGAATGTTAATCCTGGTAAAAGAACCTGTTTTAGTATCAAGTCTGAGGACGTTTTTGTACTGGCCACCGGAAGACCATATAATTCCATTGTGATCTATCACTGCCCCATAGGGTGTATGTCCTACCGATGAAACGTCTGTTGTTTTCAGAATCTGGCCTGTGGCCCCATCGATACAGAAATATTTTTCAAGCCCGTAGCATCCAACCCACAGGTTGTCATTAGAATCCAGCACAACCGCCAGAGGTCCTGGATTTGCCCAATTATTGGCGTAGCCTCCAGTATATTTCCCGGGAGTGTAAGTTCCTTCATGTCCAGGTATTAAAACAACCTCATAGAGCACATTTCCATCTTTTACCCAGTCTAAAAGCTCATTGTCCGTTATCAGGCCGTTGTGATCCAGATCCTGGCTGGTCTGTGTACCGCTGTTAGAGCCTATTTTAATCAGAGTTCCAGTCTGGTAGTTGGCTACCCAGCAGTTGCCTTCAGAATCCACGGCTGTTCTGGAGGGGCAAGCAGAGCTCAGGGGCCCGGTCCTGTAACGGGCTACTTCTGCTCCAGTTTTTGAATTCACCTTGGAAACTGTGCCTTCATTGGTGTTGGGCACCCACATGAATTCGGGTTCGTCTGGAATGGAGGGTAACTGCAACTGGTCGTGCGCCGTCTGATGTTCAACTTCTGTAAGGTTTCCTTCATCAAAATTAAGGTCTGTAGTGTAATTCTGGCTGCTGTCTGCCGCACCTGCAGTTCCAAATAAAAGGAATGCCACTGCTACAACTAAAAAGATGAAAAGAGGTTTGTTTTTAGGGATGCCGTTTTTGTTGACGTATGCTCCACAGAAAACCAATATAATGGCCAGATTTGGGATATTCAAAGGTATACCCGTATCTTGCATTGGTACTGTGCCCTTGCTGTGTGAGTTGTAAAAATTAAGAAGGAGATCGGGAGGGTTTGACGAGTTGCCTGACAGGTTTTCAGCCCCAGGGGTTGTTGTTCTCCTTTGAGCGGTTAGGTTTAGAACCTGCCGGTTGTTCAGTTTGTTGGGATCGTGCTGCCTAGTTCGAACCTCGGCGTAACTTGTTATATTCCCTTCAGCAGCTACAAGATGTCCTAAAAGTAACATGGCAGATTCACCCGGGGCCAGATCACCTACAAACCACCAGTCCCCGTTGATGATTCCCTGGAAAGGTTTGCCCGGGATGAAACCTGTTGGTAATAACTTTTCCACCACCACGCTTCTGGCTGTGTCCGGTCCATGGTTTTGTACTGTAAGGTTGAGGAGAGCCACACCACCAACAGCCACAGGGTCACGGTAGGCTGTTTTCACGATCTCCAGATCTACCAACGGAACGTAGATGTTGTTTTCTACCTTTTTGACGGCTGTTGGGTCGTATTCCTGCTGTAAAATATTGATTGTGTTGGTTATGTTACCATGCGCCATTTCCTCCGTTACAACCCCAAGAGAGGTCATGGTGATCGTTGCCCCTGACTCTAAAAGTGGAATGACCCAGGTGCCATTCTGGTAGTTTCCAAGTGGTAAAGGGAGATTGATAAATCCTGATGGTGATGTTTCTTCTATTTGAAGACCACGTGCTGGATCTGGTCCATTGTTATGTATGGTGGTGGTGAAGACTGCGGTGTCCCCAACATTTAAGGTGTCTTTGTTGACTGTAGCGTTGACCTCCAAGTCGACCAGAGGCAGGTAAAAGCTCGCACCGCTGACATCGGGTGTAAGATCGTATTCATCCTGGCGTACTCTCTCTGCGGTGCAGTTCATAACCTGATGGGCCATGGCTGGTGTGACCATGCCCTGGATGGTTAAAAGTGCCGAGGCCCCTGAGGCCAGACTTTCAAGATACCAGATACCCTCTTGGTAGTATCCCTGACCTGGGGAACCGACATTAAAATTTGGAGGTAATGAGATTCCTATTTCTATTCCTGTAGCATCCCTAGGCCCATTGTTGGTGGCTTTGAGGGTGAAAGTAACGTTTTCTCCAGCGTGTGGCGTGGGCTGGTCCACTGTCATGTTTAATTCAACATCAGCTACCAGCGCAGTAACCCTGAGATCGTAAAGAACTGGTGACTGGTTTCCCCGGAGTCTCTGCAGAGTTGTCTCTATCTGGAGGTACCGACCTTTTAATATGGAGTTAAGGACAGATCCATTCACAGCATCCTCCCAAGTGGACCAGTCCTGCTCGTCATTGGAACTGCGGACCCTGACCCTAATCGACGTGTTTTCAGGTTCATAACCAGTCCAGGAGATAAAACCCCATGGCGTGTTATCCATCCGGCTATCGTGGATCACCGTCCATGTGCCTTTCATGGTAGTTATTGTGCTGGATACAACCCCAGTCATGTCACTGTACCCGTAATGCGTACCCCCAATGATTCTCTTAGAGAGTTCAACTCCATTAATTATGTTTCCTGAAGAATCTGTTTCGTTTCTTGTGGGGCTTATACGATGGATGTACTCGTCACCGTAATCAACCACCCATACCTTGCCGTAACTATCAACCGATACACCCGTGGGAGTATTGCCTGCTATTATGATGGCTTTAAAAATGCCATCATTTGAATATCGGGTTACTGTACCTGCTGCCGAATTAGCGATCCACACATCGCCATTATCGGTAACTGCAACTCCTCTGGACTGGTAGGGGCATGATTTGGTCCAATCCACGGTTCCAGTGATTATATTTATCCTGGAGAAACATGATGAATCCCAGCCTGCAACAAAGAGGTGATTGTTTCTGTCCAGTCCCAGCCCGTAAGCAAAGTGTTTCAGATTTATCCTTTTGAATGAGCCTGTTGATGGATCCAGGCGCAGCACATTATTGCCTCCAGCCCCAGAAGACCATAATATGCCGTTCTGGTCTATAACAGCACCGTAAGGTGTATGGTTTGCCGAGGATACATCCACAATTTGCATGATCTGGCCGCTTGACCCGTTGATGTGGTAATATTTCATGGTACCAAATGTGCCAATCCAAACGTTGTTTTTGGAGTCTACTGCTATTCCCCTGGGACCTGGATTGTTGTTGTCGTTTACGTAGGGTCCTGAATAGTTTCCAGGTGTGTAAGTTCCTTCATGTCCCGTTATCAGGACCACTTCGTAAAGCACACATTCATCCTGGCCCCATGGTAACATCTCGTCCAATGTGATCACACCGTTGCCGTCCAGGTCCCTGGAAGTTTCAATTATGCCGTCGTGATTACGGTCGATGTATCCTCCTTTTTCAAGAAGACCTATTTTAATTGCAGTACCTGTCTGGCGGTTCCCCAGCCAACAGTTGCCCTCCAAGTCCACCGTAGTTCTGGAGGGATTACCGTTGCCCTTTGGTCCTGTGCGGTAACGTGCCACTTCCATGCCCGTGCGTGTATCAACCTTGGAAACCGTGCCTTCGTTACTGTTAGGTACCCAGATGTAAGAGAAAGCTGATTGGGAACCGTTGGAAAGCTGCAGCTCATCCGGGGTGCTGTTATGTTCCAGGCCAATTAGGGCCCCATTATCAAAATCATTATCATAAGTATAATTTTTATCTATATCCTCAGCTGAACTAGTTCCACATATCGTCAGGACAAAGATAAATGCCATAATTGTTAAGAGCAGCCGCCCCTTCAAATTAACCCCTCAAAGTAATATAGTATTAATTAATATGATGCTGAGTATCACCTCATCATATATAAATGTTGTGAAAAAGTGGGTCAAAAAGAGGAATATAACGCTGTAAAACTCTTCAAAATAAGTTAATAAAATAAAGGATTAATTAAAATGAAATTTAAAATAAGAACTGTGCATAAAAGTGTTTACTATCCTTAAACTTATCCTACATTCATTTTATATGCTTAAATATCATTTAAACTTTTTATCCTAGTTTTATCTACTAAAAAAAGGATCATTCATGATCAAATTTAACAATTGTCGTTGAAAGATACTTTTTATCCTTTGAAAATCCTTCAAAAACTTTTTCATCTTTCATGCTGCAGTTTTGAACGGATATAACCTTTTTTTTACGTTTGTCCCGTCCAATTATCTTTTCAAGTTCTTCAGAGTGCCTTGAAGTTTTCATTATGACAAATGTGTCCCCATATGGTAGTATCTGTGCCAGACGCTCATCCACCTTGGGCACCACCACTATTATCTCGTCTTTATCTGCAAGCTGGATGTTTGAGGCTGCAGCACAGCTTGTAAATGATGTAACTCCCGGTGTGATTTCAACATCAAATCCCAGAGCATTTATCCTTTCTGAAACATAGGAAAAAGTGCTGTACACCGTTGGGTCCCCAAGGGTTATGAATGCTACACTGTTACCCTCTTCTAACCTCTCCACCAGAGCTGCTGCTGCCCCATCCCAGTAGGTTTCAAGGGCCTTTCTATCCTCAATCATTGGAAATAGTGGCTCTAACACCTCATATCCTTCTTCACGTTCATTAAGGACAGGTTGAACAATCGATAATGCCAAACTTGGCTTTGAACTTGCTGATCTTGGTGCGCAAACAACCTGCACACTGTTTAATGCTTTCAATGCTTTTATTGTTAAAAGTTCGGTGTCTCCTGGACCAACACCTATTCCAATCAATTTTCCTTTCTTCATACTCACAAACCCATTTTTTTGACTTTTGTAGGAAGTCCAGAAAAGAAAATCAAATCTTCCGGAATTCCCACTTAAAATCCTTTTTAAGTTTTCATCTATTTATACCATCAACCAAAATATAAGTACCTATGGAAGACGGTTTTTTCTGTGAGAAGTGTGGGATGATAAAAGCAAGGTGTAAATGCCCTAAAAACGGGAAAATCACCAAAAAGTCCCATGCAAAAAATAATATTTCAAATCTCAAAAGACTTTACCCAACTGTTGATGATGAAATAATCGAGAATTTCCCATTTTCAGAGCCGAGAAATGGGCAATTTGAAATAATATCCAAAATAACCGATGCAATAGACGAAGGTTACAGGTACATCATTCTGGAGGCGGGAACAGGTACTGGAAAGTCTGCAATTGCAACAACACTTGCGAATATATACCAGCCGGCCTACATCCTCACAATGACCAAACAGCTCCAGGCTCAGTACGCAGAGGAATTTGGGTATCCAATGGTCAAGGGAAGGGCCAACTTCAACTGCAAGGATGCCGGGCTTGAGGCCAGCTGCGATGCTGGAACCTGCCAGACCATACCAAGCTCCCAGAAGTTCAACTGTGAGTATGGGATAACCAAATCCCCATTCGATGGTGGTTCATTTGCATTCAACGATGCCTTCGGCAACCCCATGTACTTCCGATCTGGCGACGGCTGCAACTACTGGAGACAGAAGGCCAGGGCTGTTGAGAGTCCAATAACACTGATGAATTATGATTACGCCCTTCTTGAGCTTGCCTACGTGAAGCACTTTGGGAAAAGGAACCTCATGGTGATGGATGAAGCCCACAACATCGAGGGAAAGCTCATGAACCGGCTTGAGGTTAACATATTCAACAACAGGCTCAGGAAGGACATTAAAAAGACCATACCACGGGACCTCATGGGCTACGATGATCCCAAAGAATGGATACTCTTCCTCCAGTCCATTTACCAGGACTACAAGGATCTAAGCGTCAAGGAACTGCCAAAAAACAAGGCCGACAGGATCAAGCGAACCAAGTTCAGGCTGAGCGAGCTCACAAACAAGCTTGAGGAGCATCCTGACAATTGGGTGGTTGACACAACCCCTGGAAGCGCCTCGTTCAAGCCCCTGAAGGTTGATGTCTACGCAAAGGAGAGACTGTTCCAGTACGCAGACATCTGCCTCTTCATGAGTGCAACCATCCTGGACCACGAGCTCTTCTGCAGATGGCTTGGAATAGATCCAAAGGAGGTTTACTACCTTAATGTGAAAAGTAGCTTCGCTGCCTCATCAAGACCCATCCACATCAAAAGCGTTGGGCCCATGTCCCAGCGTGCAATAAGGCGCACTGCACCCAAGACCATTCCAATACTTGAGAAGATAATAGACCACCACAAACGTGAAAAGGGACTCATACACACCCACAACTACAAGTGCCAGCAGTACATTATGAAGAAGATCGCGAACAGGCGTCTCATGGATCACAACAGCAAGAACAGGGAGTACCAGCTCCAACAGTTCGAACGGAGCAAAGAACCTCTGGTACTTGTAAGCCCATCCATGAGCGAGGGTGTGGACCTGCCCTACGAGAAATGCCAGTTCCAGGTTATCTACAAGGTGCCCTTCCCCTATCTGGGAGACAGACAGATAAACAGGAGAAAATCCCAAGACCCCAGGTGGTACGCTTACAAAACAGTTATGACCCTCCTCCAGGCTTACGGCCGTGGAATGCGTGCTGAAGATGATTACTGCGAGACCTACATCCTCGATGGGAACATCAAAATGCTCTTCCGCAGTAAGCTCTACAAGTCCCTTGTACCAGAGTTCTTCAAAGAAGCTGTTGAGAGGGATTAAGATTGTTTCAACATCTGAAATTTAATGGTTAAATAAAAAAGGATGGTTAAAAAAATAGTTTAATCTATAAGTGGATCCTTCAGTTTTTTTAATGGGTTACTGAAGCTTGTTTATCTTCCACCCTGCAAATCCACCCAGAATGGTGTAAAGATCCACAAAACCCATATTTTCCATTAATCTGGCTGCCTTTACACTTCTAACACCAGATCCACAGTAAATCATGTATTTTTTTTCTTTATCAAGTTTTTCAAGCTGTTTTTCAAAGTCTTCAGCATAGTAATCCATGTTTTCTGCACCGTCAATGTGTTCTGTGGAGAATTCTTCAGGAGTTCTAAGATCGATTAAAGTAAAATCTTCATGACCTTTAATTAGCTTAAATGCAGTTTTTGGACTTATGGTTTTAATTTTATCTTCTTCCAGATCGGACATTTCTTTTATCCCCTTGCTTTAAAAGTTAAATTATAAAATTAAATCGATTGATCTTCCCATTTTTTGCGCCACTCCTTCTTTTCTTCAGGTGTCATCCAGTGTCTGCCGTCACAGAAAGGTTTGTTTTCTGATTTTCCACATTGACAGAGAGTGACCCTGTTTCTGACCTCGTAAAGGGTTTCATCGGCAGATTCTATTGGAATTCCACCCCTCACCCATATTGGGCCTTCACAGTCTTTTTGAGGATCGTGGACTATTGCAATGGATTGTTCAAATTCTGGCTCAATTGGTTCGCCAGTTTCCTTGTCCCATACAACCAGTCTACCGGAAGGACAGTTTTTAACCTGTTGAATGGCAATTTTTCTGGATTCATGATTGTCGGACTCTGCTATAAACTTTCTTACTCCTCCTGCCCTCATGCAGAAGCGTGAATGATCACAAAGCGTCCAGACGTCTGTTAACTCCAGTTCTGGGCCTTCTGTCCTCACGGCCTCGTCGAGGTGGTGTTTTTTGCTGGCTGTCTCGGTGCCATCAAAACCAACCTCTGCATGGGTGCCATCACAGAAGGGTTTATTCTTAGATTGTCCACACCTACAAAGGGTGTAGGTTCCACCACATGGTATTATCTCACCAGAACGCCATTTATAGGAATTTCCTTCTTCATCAGTACCTATCACCATTTTCATAAGTGGAACAGCACCAGAAACTATGTAAGGACCGTTTTTAACTATTTTAATCCTTCTTTCAGCTGCCATATTTAATCTCCATTTATTATGATCATTGGTTGATCAAATTAATCTACATTAATTATTCTGTTTACAGTTTGGAGTTGAAACAACTTAAATTTTGTGAAAAGATTGAATTAAGGATAAAAAATGGAAATCCATGTTTAAAACGTTTTAAAATAAGCTTAAATAATAATTTACAAAAAATTAAGAATAAAAAGCGGACCTGGGGGGATTTGAACCCCCGACCTTGGGATCCGAAGTCCCACGTCATGTTCCTGGCTAGACTACAGGCCCCAAAACTGATGTATATTCAGTTTGATGTTTACTCCATATATAAGTTGGTTACTCATAAAGTTTTTGGGGTGGGAAACCCTTCAGTTTCTGGAGTACCCGTGGAAGCAGGGTATGCAAACAAGCTTCCCATTTTCCACACGGGCCCTGTGTTCTGCAACCAGTTCTCCACAGCGTGAGCAACGCACTGAATTAAAGAGTCTTGCCTCCTCTGGAAACTCCATTTCCACGTTTTCCACCTTGAAAATGTCATCTGCCGGTGCGTGAAGTACCTTCTCTGAGAGATTGTTTTTAATGCGTTCAAACTCTTTTCTTTCCCCATCGGTGGCATTTTCGGAGAAAGCTTTTTCCCTCGCCTGGGCAAATTCTGGGTCTATAGATTCCATGCTGTTTTTTAGGGATATGCGAACTGCTTCTCCTGTTTTTCTGTTCATAAATGTGTAGGCCTGTTTACCGTAGTCCCTGAATATTAAATTGCCCTTGCCCATTGTACATCCTGTAACCACCTGAATTGCATCAACACTGCAGCTGTCGTTTTCAACTATTGCAACCAGTTCTTCATCCACCGCACGGGAAGATATAAGTTTTTCAATGGCTATCTCTGCAACACGGTAGCCTATGGCTGATCCCGGACAAACGTGTCCATGAAATTTTGTTACTTCTGAAAATGGGACTATCTGATCTTCCATATTTATCACCTTGTTCTTATTGTAAAACCAGGTTATAACTAGTTAACTAAACATGAAGATACTTTCGCATATCCAAAAGAATCTTCAGTTGTATTGTTTGATCTCTGCTACCAACTCGTCAATTTCATTTTTAACTGTATTTACTCCTAAAGATTGTCCCTGAAGATTTTCTTGGGCTATTACAGGTGAATATGGAAGAATTCCCTTAACTGTAATTCCATTTAGAGACAGTGTTTCCTCTAAAACAGGTTTTGTATCTTCATCAACTTTATTTAATACAGCCCCAAAGTTTTTATTTGCTTCTCTGGTTAATTTTGATGCCTTTTCTGTTAAGAGAACCGCGTCGTTTGAAGGATCCACAACCATAATTACTGCATCTGCACCATCCATTAGCCCTCGTCCGAAGTGCTCCACTCCAGCCTCAGTGTCCACCAGAACCCACTGTTTATCATCTAAAATCAGGGAAATCAAGAAATCCCTGGCAATGGCCCCCATAAGACATGCACAACCCTCTGAAGTGTGTTCGATCTTCCCTATCTGCATGAAAGCTCCGGATCCATTCCAGCTCACAAATTCTGGGGACAGATCATCCAATCCTTCATTTTTTGTGAAGAGCTCCACCCCCTCACCTTTTCCATCCCTGATCATAATCATTAACCTTTCCATTACAACTGGTTTGCCTCCAAGATGGTCCATGAGAGTTTTTTCAGGTTTTTTCATTCCCAGCATGGCCGCGAGTCCCATGTTGGATTCATCCGAGTCCACGACCAAAACTTCTTCTCCCTGTTCTTTGAAGCGTCTGACCAGAAGCGTTACAAGCGTGCTTTTTCCACTGCCTCCTCTGCCGCTGATGATGAGCTTGGGCATGTTTTCAGCCCTCCTCTTCGTACATCTTGCCCAGTGGGTCCTTGCCATCGTCGAACATGGCCCCGTAGGGTTCGAACCAGTCTATGTCCTTCACAGTGCAGAAGTGCATTCCTGTGTCAGATTCCGTCATCATCAGGGGTTTTGCTTTTTCAACATCCCATGAACCGTCTTCAGGGTTGTAGACGTCATCCCTGATCTCAAGGTGCACCACCTTGCCCAGAACCAGGGCATATGGAAAGTTTTGGTACTTTTCTTCGACGATCTTGTGGAGTTTGCACTCCATCCAGGCATAACATCCTTTTATACTCGGTGTTTTCAATTTATGGGATGGTTTTTCCTCCAGTTTTGCCAGTTCGAACTCGTTAACTTCTGGAGGCATGAATTTTGCCGTTGGTATAACTTTATCCGCCATTTCGGTTCCTGGCAGATTTACAACGAATTCTCCCTGGGATTTGATGTTGTCGAAGGTGTCCCTCATGACCCCTGCTGTGGCCACACATACAAGGTCGAATGGACGTAAAACTGGCATCAAACACGAATATGGTGCCACATTTCCAACTCCATCCTTGCTGACTGTTGAGATAAAGGTCACAGGCAGTGGAATTATCGATTCCCTTTTAAAATTTTTTAACTGCATTTTATCACCACCTAAGGAATGGTTCAAACCCACATATAAATCATATGGATTTTATTTTAAGTATTACTGAGATAGGTAGAACAGGAAGATTTTTATTACTATTCTATTTCCTTGTTGGACATTGCAAGGAGATCCCTAACTCTTGGATTTGCAGCCAATTTTAAAAAAAATATCTAAAAAAGTAAAATTTGAAGGGCGCAGTCAATGAAATAAAAACCTCTTTTTAGTGGATCAGAACTTACAATTATTCCCTGAATTGATACCCCATCTTGATACCCCATCTTAAATATGAATGTTTGATGGAGTCTCTCAGATTACCTTACCCCTGAATGGAGCTTACGATCTTCGAGTTGTAGTTTTTATCCTATCGACTATAAAGATTCTGATGGAATGGTTTAATAAAAGACCAGAAACAAAGTAAATTCAAAGGACATGTTTCAACACGAACCAGGACATAACATGTTGAACGACATTTTAAAGGCTTAAATTATAAAATAAAATGGGAGAATAAAGTTTGCTAGCAAAAAGGATCATACCATGCCTAGACTGTGATTTAAATGTGCCAAACGGTCGAGTGGTGAAGGGAGTGGAATTTAAACAGATAAGATATGCAGGGGAACCTGTGGAACTTGCAACCCGCTACTACGAAGATGGAGCCGATGAAATAGTATTTCTGGACATAACGGCATCACACGAACGCAGGGAAACAATGGCAGACGTTATAAAGGCAACCACAGAGAACGTGTTCGTGCCCATCTGCGTTGGAGGAGGCATCCGCAAGCCCGAGGACTACGTGAACATGCTCCGTGCGGGCGCAGACAAATGCTCAACCAACACGGCGGCCATAAAGAACCCTGACCTTATAAACCATGCTTCAAAAGTTGTGGGGAGTCAGGCCTGCGTGATAGGGATAGATGCCAAACGCCGTTATGTTGAAGACCCAAAGGAAAACGAAGACAAGATCCTAGTTGAGACAAATGAAGGTTACTGCTGGTTCGACTGCAGCATCTACGGTGGCAGAGAATTTACGGGCGTAGATGCAATAGCATGGGCAATGGAGTGCCAGGAAAGGGGAGCGGGGGAGATACTCCTCACCAGTATGGACAGGGATGGGACCAGGGACGGTTATGATCTGGATTTAACAAAAACAATGAGCGAAAATTTAGACATACCCGTGATCGCATCGGGCGGTGTAGGTAATCCAGAACATATCTACGAAGCATTCACCAAGGGTAAAGCAGATGCTGCGCTTGCTGCAAGCATATTCCACTTCAACGAATATCCCCTGCCTTTGGTGAAGGCGTACTTGAAGGAAAGGGGTGTTGAGGTTAGGGTTTGAATTTCTTTTAAGGGAGAACAATGTGAACAAAATTGAGGTTTATATAACTAAATAAACCACGAATTCCCCCAAAAAAAATTAGATATACACTAAAATTACCATTATCTAGATTTTAATTCTCTTCAACCTTTTTTTTGCCTTATGAGAAATACTTTTATCTTTGCCTAATCTTTTTCAAGTCAAACTCACCAACCTTATAAGCCTGGTAATCCAAAAAATAGTAAAAAGAGATCATTAGGGGAATGGATTTGAAAAAGCGAAAACATATTTTTCTGGACGATAAGGCTAAAATCGACAGAATGGCCAATAAACTCAAGAAATACGAGAAGTTCAAGCCTTACGACCAAAAAACTGCCGAGGAAGACTTCCGCCAGCAGGAAAAAATGGCCCAGTTAAGCATAGTGGCAAGTAACTTCATGATGACAGGCCACAGCCCTACCCTTGTTTTAACAAAAAGGGAGGAGGGAGACGAAGTTCAGCTACCTGTAGGTGGAGGCCAAAAGGATCGGGCCAGAGAAATAATATCCAAGGTTGATTTCAGGAAGCTCTACCGTGGAGGTAAAGGTAGAAAAGCGGACCCACTCATGATCATAACTGCCATTTGTATGTACGTTATGAGGCAGGATAATCCTAAAAGAGGAGATATAAAATATTCTAACGATTTTATTAGGAATGTTGGAGTAACCAAAGAAATTTATGGACACATCAGTGAAAAACTCGACTCCTGTCTGAAATCATGAGATCTGATAGGTAGCTCTATATAGTGATAGCAAAAATATCGACTATTTTTTCTGATTATTTTCATGAAATTATTTTAAAAACAGTGAATTTTATTTAATTTATCATCACAACTAAAAAATGCCCGGATCATTCTTAACGAATGGTTTCGGGCCTTTTTTATTAATAGGAGGTTTATTATTTAATTTAGCTTAATAATCAAAGAGTATAGTCTTTTTTAAACATCTATTTTGAATTTTAAGTTGAATTCAGCGATTTTACTACTTTAAATTATTCATAATCCTATTTTATAAGTAGGGAATCTAGAGTTCTAAAATCATGATTATTTTTACCAAGTATTAGGCCTTACCTAAAACAATTACAGACCCGATTAAATGCTTAGCGATGTTTATATTCCTGTTTTATATTTAGTGTGATTAATGATCATTGCTAATTAAAGAGGCCGAATAAAAATAAATTATATTCTTAAAAAATAAAATATTTAATTTAAGGAATTTGGAGGAATTGCAGTGAAAGTTAAAAATAGTGTAGTGGCCGTGGAAAATTTGGAAGAATCTGTCAGGTTTTATACGGATATCTTGGGAATGGAAGAAGTAAGGCGTTTTAGTCCGGTACCCGGTTTAACCATAGCCTTTGTTAAAGGTGAAGGAGAAGCCACAATGGAACTTATAGAAGGTGAAGAGGGTAAAAAAGGCCTTTACATGGTGGGTATGGAAATTGAGGACATGGATGAAGAAATTGCTAAGTTAAAAGCTAAAGGTGTTCAATTAACCCGAGGACCCATTGGTAAGCCTGGCGGTCCTAAAATAGCCTTTTTAAAGGGTCCTGATGGTGTGGAAATAGAATTAATTCAGTCTTAATACTATTTAAAAATTGGTCCAGTTTCAGAAGATCACTTGCCAATTGTCCATTGTTAATTCTTTTATTTTTTAATTAAATTGTAATATGCTGATTTTTATTTAAAAAAATAAAATATTAAGAATGATCTTCACTCCTTCTCAGATTCATTTTCTTCATCTGTGGTCATTAATAAAGCCAACCAACGGGTTTCATCAAAGCTTTCCAGATACTTGATAACTACCAGAGTTAGGGGTACAGCCAAGAACATTCCGGCCAATCCCATAATCCAACCCCAGATGAATAACGAGACAAATACCACATAAACAGACATCTGAAGTCCTTTACCTGTCAATTTAGGGAACACATAACTTTCCGCAATGGTGTTAACTACTACAAAAAGGATGGTTATGGCCAAGGCCCCCCAGATACCGTATTGAACCCATACTACCAGGATAGGTGGTATAGCGGCTATTATAATTCCAATATAGGGAATAAATCCCAGGACAAAGGTCAAGATTCCCCAAAGTATTGCGAAATTAATATCAAAGACCCAAAATATACCCACAAATCCTACGGCTGTTAAGAAGTTCACCTTTATTCTGATTACAAAATATTCAATAAACTCAGCAACCAGGTCAAAGGTATGTTTCAGGGCAGGACTTTCTGCACCCAAACCTTTTACTAATCTTAATTTTATGTAGGGTAACTCATAAATCAGGAACATGACCGCGAATATTATGAAGAACCCTACCTCTATGATCCCGGCAATATCTTCCAATGGTATATTGGAGAGAAGGAACTTGATAATTTGATTGGTATAAGTGGCCAGGAAAGAATTAGGTGCTATGGTTATAGTTGATGCTTCTGCTACCAGCTGACTTATACTCATAACCATGATTGCTAATAATCCCAATCCCAGAACAAAAGTTAATGCTAGGGTTATAAGAATAGATACATTGTAAGAAAATCCCTTCTTTTTAAGCCACATTAAAAATGGATAGATAAGTATGCTGATGAAAATAGAAATGAGTACCGGGCCTAAAATCGGAGCAGTATACTTCATTCCTATAAATGCCAGTAGAATAATGGATATGATAACAATTTGACGAAGAAAAGGTGGTATTTCATAATTTTCGCCCATATATTTTGTCCCTCCCCAACAGTCCTTTTCAAAGGTTCAGTTATTATATTATTTAACTTAAACCCACATAAATAGAGTATATTCGTTATTAACAACAAAATTTAGGGTTTTAGTTTTTTTTTTAGGTTTTTGAGAGCTTTTGTGGGGCTGTTTTGGAGTTGTAGTTTTGTGTTGCGATGAGTTCTGTTAAAAATACAGTTTAGTATGGTGGCTCTTTTGGCTGAGGTTGTGTTGTTATGTGTATTTTTTTTCAGGTTTAGTTCTGTTTTGTATAATTTTGAAGAAGTCTTCGATTTTATCAGGTACTGGTTTGTAGTGTTGCCAGTTCTGTATTTTTTTTTGAGTAATATCTTTTTTAATGTGTTGTATAGTTTTTTTTAGCTTGTGTTGCAGTCTTTTTTTATCCTTAAATATTTGTAGAGGGTGGGTTGATTTGTTGTTTAGTTTTTTCTTATTTTGAAATTATCTTTTGGGAAGGATTAAAGGAACGATTTTATAGCGTGAAATGCCTATTTGGCAGTTTGGTAGCTGTAATATCTTTTATCGAATGTTATTGTGTGCTCTTTTTTGGATTATTCTCTGTTTTCGTAGGTTTTTCCATTATCTCATGTTAAATTGTGATAAAATCGTGATAAGAATTTTGAGACTTGAATGGACGTCTGGAATTTCATTGGAGATTTTTGAAGAATTTTCGCAACTTTTTATCTCTTTTTAATTCTTGAACAACAAGTTTAACGGTCGTATTAAATAATATGGCTGTTCAAATGATTTTGATTGATAAAATCATCATATTAATGTTTCTGGTACCTTTTTGAGGCTTAGTATGGTCTTGATTTTCTGGAATTGCTGAACTTGTTCGGCAAACTCACAGCGAATAGTTGTGAGAACCGATAATTTTAAATATTTTCCCTAACAAAATGGTAATTCAGGTCTTTTTTTACTGTAATTTAAATGATGCTTCATTTTTATCGCCAAATAAATATGTATAAGCATCAATACTTAAATTTAACGGTTTAGAAGACCCAATATTCTTATAAAACAAATATAAAAATATATTTTTAGAAATGAAACATTTTTAGAAATGAAACGGTGAATGCAAACGGTGAATGCACATTCAAAATTATTAAAAACAAAAAGAAACCCGTTCTTTTACTGAGAAAAATCTAAGGCCCTAAAGTATTTAGTTGGTCCGAGAAATTTCATTGGCATGGCTTCACAGAATGTAGCTGAAAGGGGTTTTCAAATATGTCAGAGAATTTTAACCTAAGATCAAAAGATTATTGGAAGCGTATGGGCTGGGGGCTGTTTTTAGGTCTTATCAGTGCTGTGGGAACATTTATATTCATCATGCTGACGAACCTTGGCCAAAGCCTGTTTTTTTCCAATTTGACAGGTAGCTGGACACCATTTTCAGGACCGTGGTGGATCGTAGTTGTAATGACTGTAGCTGGGTTGCTGGTGGGAATAATTCACCGTTATACACCAGCCCAACAACTGGATACATTTGAAGCAATGATTAGGGGGTATTTGGACCCTAAGCCTGTGCCTTCTTCTCTTCTTGCGTCGTTTATTTCTTTGATTGGTGGTTTTAGCCTGGGACCTGAAGTGCCCTCTGGGTTTCTGGCTGCGGGACTGGGAAGCTGGATATCCAAGAAACGTAAAATGGACCCTGGAATAACCCGAACTAACGTTCTGAGCAGTGTTTCCAGTGCGTTTGGAGGACTGTTTTCATCTCCCCTTGCCATGTTGATCATCCTGCTGGAAACCAATCACGAACAAAATGTAATTTACTATGGGACTCTGTTGATTGCAGGGCTTGCAGCAGTGATAGGTTTTGCCCTATTCTATTTATTTAATGGTTTTAATTATGGGTCACTTCTGGGGATTCTATCACCCCCTGCCTATGATTTACGGCTGTGGCAACTGGGGGCGAGTGTTTTAATGGGTATCCTGGCTGTTCCTTTTGCTCTAATATTTTTGATCTTTAATAAGATTTTCAGCCGCCTGGTGGAACCAATGAAAAGTAAACCCGTCTTGCGCAGTACTTTAGGGGGTTTTTCACTGGGTTTACTGGCAATTGTTATACCATCCAGTATTGGCCGGGGAACCACTGAAATGTCCATCGTAACCCAGCAGGCCCCCCAAATCGGAGTCCTGCTTCTTGTTGTATTTGCCTTGGTCAAGCTGTTGGCCCTGAGCGGGGCATTAAACTTCGGTTTCATCGGAGGTCCTATTTTCCCACTCCTTTTTGTGGGTTCCTGTCTGGGGGCTGCTATCAATCTGATTTTCCCTCAAATTCCAGTGGGTCTGGCCCTGGGCTGTATGATAGTTGCGGTGCCCGCAGCCATTGTACCCATTCCAATCGCACTGGGAACAATTGGAATTATTATCATTGGATTATCACCGACTAACTCCCTGCCAGTCTTCATTGCAGCATTGGTCTCCTTCTCCATAACCCACGGGCTTTTGGGCGGAAATCACAAAAAGGCATCAGATGAGGGTGTAGATGAAAGTTAGGCTGAACAGGTTGTGATCGCAAGATCCATTTATGTACGCATGACTCAAAGTAGTTCTGCTCTTATGAATTTTAGGATTCGATGAAATTACGTTAAATATTCTTTTATTTTTTATTTTTTAAGTGATGAACAGAATTATAATATTAAACCATTATATAAGGAAACTAGGATTAAAAAATGATAATTAGCTGTGCATGAATCAAAATCTGGGCGCCTGCACGAAATCGTGGAATCTGATAGGTAGCTCTATATAGTGATAGCAAAATAATATCGAATACAATTTTTTCTGATAATTTTCATGAAATTATTTTAAAAACAGTAAATTTTATTTTAAATTACCATTGTACTAACAACAGGCTCGGATCATTCTCAACGAATGGTTTTGGGCTTTTTTTATTATAGAAGGATTATTATTTATTCAGATTAGTTAATTTAGATTAATAATTGAGTGTATGGTCTTTTATAATCGAGTGTATGGTCTTTTTTTAAACATTTATTTTGAATTTTAAGTTGAATTCCTGATTATATTTTTTTTATTTTTTAAAAAATCTTAAATCTTCAGTTATTTTTGAATAATGTGTAGAAAACACATTCTCCTGATCATAACTACAACTTTTACATACGTTATGTTACATACGTTATGGGGATGAAAACCCATAAAATGAGAGTATAGGCTATTCTAACGATTTTATTAGGAACACTGGAGTAACCAAATAAATTTACAGACACATCAGTGAAAAACTGAGTTCTTACCTGAAATCGTGGAATCTGATAGGTAGCTCTATATATTGATAGCAAAAATATCGACTTATTCTATTTTGAATTTCACTTGATCAAATTACAATCACCAACGTGACATGGCCATCGTTCAATGAATGGTTTAGATTTTTTTTATTAAATAATTGAGTTAGTTTTAAGTCTTTTTATTAATAATCGAATGTAATTAATTTACTTGGAGTAGCAATTCAATCATTTTAATTTTTAGGAAGTTAGTTTAAAATTTTAGATTTTAGATTTTGAATTTCACTACTTCATTTAACTATTAAATATTCCTAAAATCAGATTTAGGAGCCTGTTTCTTCTTATTTTTAAAATCATGGATGGAAAACACTTTTTTATCTTTTCTGGTTAGAATTTAAAAGGAAAGAGGACAAAAAGTAGTTTCCACAGGAGTTTATGGATTGATAAGCCATCCATTGTATCTTGGTTGTATTCTAATGTTTTTAGGAGGGCTACTTCTAATGGGTTCCATCTACGGATTAATAATTGGCATATTCCTATCTCTATCGTTAGTTGTCCGTATCATGGGCAAGAAGAGATGTTGATGGAGGAATTAAAAGGGTATGCAGACTACAAAAAGAAAGTTAAACACAGGTTAATTCTCCATATCTGGTAAAGATATTTGGGATTTAACTACCTACGCTTGGAGATACCTAGTTTCAAATTAAGATCTGTAATAGAAGTTCTAAATGCAAGTCCTCATTTTTATTTGGTGGATTTCGGTACCTCTCGATACTTTTTGAAACCATAAAACCATCTTACCGACCAGACAAAATGGAAAGCTGTCCACCACAAAATTCCCAGGAAAATAAATTCAAGAGCTCCTAAAAAGATGTTAATGAGTGCAATTAATAAAAAAGTGATGGGATTTCTAATAAAAAATGAGACCGTTCCAATAAAACTCTGAATACCCGATGAGTAGATCAAAGTGGGAGGCACACCCAGAACTATCCATAAAAGCAGGGCGAAAAATCCAACAATTAATCTTAGAGCAGATTTTGTGGGAGATAATTGTTTTTCCATCTTCGAAGACAATTCATTCCCCTTTTCCAATTCCTCTGGATCTTTCTCCATCATGGCCCCCTGGTTAAAAAAATTGTTTGATGTATCATAGATCTTGTTTTTAAGGAGAAAAAGTATTATGATTGGGTGAATTTAGATGTATTTAAACCTGGTGAAACTGCATGGATCAAGGAAGTAACATCCAGATTTTCCCCATCCCATGAACCCTACTTCACAGTGCATAACCTTTTGTAGAGTTAGTGTAGAGAAAAAATAAGATCTACAGAAACTGTCCATGAACTAGATTACAATTAAATACACTTAGATCCTTATATCTGGTAGTAAAACAGTAGTATGAATTAACTGAAAAAGAAGGTTTATGGAAGGATATAATATGGAAAAAAACATAGTTCACATTTCAGATGTGCACTTTGGAGATCCAACCCATTCAGATGATCTGGTGTCCAAGTTAAAGTCCCAGGTTGAAGAGGAAAATCCAGATGTGATCATTCTTTCGGGGGACCTTACCTACAGTGGCTTCATAAACGAATATCTGGAGGCCAAAGAGTTTATTGAGGATCTGAAATCCGCTGCAGAAACCTATATAGTTCCAGGTAACCACGACGCTCGGAACGTTGGACTAGAGCACTTCAGGAATTTGATCGGAGACACAAACTTTGTTAAAATAGACAGATCATGTAAGTTAGCAGTTATTGGTCTTAACTCATCCCGGCCAGATGTTGATGATGGAAACATCGGAGCCTTCCAGCTGAAGTGGTTGAAGTCCAAACTTGAAAGAGTGCCCAAAAACTTTGGTACGATGGTTATCTTCCACCATCATCTAATTCCAATACCTCAAAGTGGCAGGGAAAGGAATATCCTGTTGGATTCTGGAGATCTGCTGCAGCTTTTAATAGATGAAGGTGTTGATATTGTGCTTGGCGGGCACAAACACGTCCCCAACGTGGTTACCTTGGAGGGAATGGCAGTCATAAATGCAGGTACTGCAACGACCCGGAGGTTGAGGGGCACAGGCCTGCCCTGCTACAATCAGCTGATCCTGAACGAGGTTGACATGGAGGCCAACCTTGTATTCACAGAATCAGGAATTAAAAGGAATGTTGCAAATTACACATTTGTTGAAACTGATTCTGGTGTTAAAATTCATTCATACAACCATAAAGCAGCCTTCAGGATGAAACCTTAATGTTAATTTAACTTTACTTACGATATCTAACCAGTGCAGAATTTTCACGTTCAAACCATGAAATCTGAAACTGATAATTTGTAGCCCACAAAATATATAAATGTTGAAAAAATAATAATAAAACTAGTTAAAGGTATTAGGTTTCTAAAAATAAGTGGAGGGTTACCATTTAAATCCATAGCTCTTACTGTGGAAGATGAAGAAACCAAATATGTTGAAATAAACCTTAAAGGAACTCAACTCCTGCAATCGGCACACCTGAACAAGGGCACTGCTTTCAGCCATGAAGAACGCAGAAAATTCTCTCTTAATGGCCTTCTACCTCCGGTTGTGGAAACATTGGAAGACCAGCTGCAAAGGGTTCGGCATCAGTACTCACTGCAGCAGGACGATCTTCAAAGGAACATATTTTTAAACAACCTTTACAACACCAACGAAACCCTTTTTTTCAAACTTATCTCAGAGCACATCCATGAGATGATGCCAATCATTTACACTCCAACTGCAGGGCTTGCAATCCAACATTACAGCAACGAATTTCGAAAACCCAGAGGTATATACATTTCCTACAGTGATCAGGACAACATCAATGAGATCCTGGACAATGTGACCAACAAGATCGACCTGATAGTTTTAACTGATTCTGAACAGATACTGGGAATAGGTGACCAGGGAGCCAATGGAATCGGTATTTCCGTGGCAAAAATTGTGATCTACACATTATGTGCTGGTATCAATCCTAAAAGAATGCTTCCTGTCATGATGGACGTTGGAACCAACAACGAAAAACTTTTGAAGGATCCCCTTTACATAGGCTGGCGACACTCAAGGATCAGGGGCAAAAAGTATCATAAATTTCTGGATAGGGTTGTTGAATCCATAAAAAGGAAATTTCCAGATGTTTTACTTCAGTGGGAAGATTTTGGAAAGAACAAGGCAAGGTGCAACCTTGACCAGTACCAAAACAACATATGCAACTTCAACGATGACATACAGGGCACTGGAGCCGTTGCAATGGCTGCAGTTCTAAACGCGTCCAAGCTCGTCAACAAAAGGTTATCAGAGCACAGGGTTTTGATATTCGGTGCTGGAACAGCAGGCTGCGGTATTGCAGACAGGATCCAGGAGTGGATGGTTATGGATGGTCTAAGCTCTGAAGAGGCCAGATCAAGGTTCTGGTTAATGGACAGCATGGGACTTGTAACAGATGCCAGGGAAGACCTTGAGTACTTTAAAGCCCCTTACGCCAGAGAAGATGAACTTGAAGCCAGAGATCTTCTGGAAGTTGTGAATAAAGTAAATCCAACCATTTTAATAGGTACCAGCACTGCAAAGGGTGCCTTCACTAAAGAGGTTGTTAAAACCATGGCCTCAAAGGTTGAGCATCCAATTATATTCCCAATTTCAAATCCTCCAAGTTTAGCAGAGGCCGATCCAGCTGACTTACTTAAATGGACTGATGGAAAGGCCCTTGTGGCCACTGGAAGTCCCTGCAAGGATATTGAGATAAATGGAAATAGGGTGTCGATAGCTCAGTGCAACAACGCCTTCATCTTTCCTGGACTTGGATTGGGTGTTATCTGTGCCCGGCCCAAACGTGTGACCCCCGCCATGATCAACGCAGCAGTTGAAAAACTCAGCCTCTCAGTTGAACTTGGGGATTTAAGCTCCAGACTGCTTCCAGAGGTCTCCAGGCTCAGGGAAGTGAGTAAGAACATTGCGGTGGCAGTGGTTCAGAGGGCGTTAGATGATGGAACAGCCAGAATCGACCCAGAAACAAATGCTGAAAAACTGGTTGAAGAAAACATCTGGAACCCTGTTTACAAACCCTACAAGAGTAAAGTTCCTGAAGAAAGTTCCAAATAAGGTTCAATTTAATTCTTTTAATTTCTTTTAATTTCCTTAAAGTTTGGCACTTCTAAAAATTACAATTTTTCTTAGTTTAAAAGAGGATTAAGGAAAGGAACACTCTCGATCACAGGTTTAGGTAAAGAATTTTTTGATTTTTTTTGGACCTATCATAGGGGTAATACAAAGCAAAGATATTAGTATCTGGAGTTTAGAATTGGTTAACCATGTCACTCGTAATAAACACAACAACACCAGAGGGAATTGTTCTTGCAGCAGACAGCAGACAGTCGTATCGAAACCCCAAGGGAATGGCCAGGGTTGGCAGTGAAAATGCCATGAAGCTTTTCCAGATAAACAAACGCATTGGCGTTGGTATAACGGGCCTTGCATTCCTTGAAGAGGGTGGAGTGCTCAAGAACATAAGTAAGTTCATTGAAGAATTCAAGAGGGGTTCCAAAGTTGAGAAGATGGAGGTAAACGACGTTGCAATAAAGCTGCACAGGCTCTTCAACCAGAAGTACAAGTGGGAGAGACAGCTGGATGCAGCCAGAGCCAACATAGAAAGGGATCTTCAGGCCAAGGGATGCCAGCTTCTGGAGATTGAAAAGGAAAAATACGTTTTGAAGTTCAAATTCAAAACTCCCAAGGGCACAATTGAGGAAGGTAGAGCAGGTGTGGATATGATAGAGCTCCTGGTTGCAGGTTACAACAAGGATGGATCCCATGAGGTTTACGGATGCCAGATACCAGGGGAGGTCCAGAAGAGAAGGGACAGCAAACAGCGGAACAATGAGTATGGAAGCTCGTGGATAGGACAGGGAGACGTTGTTTCAAGAATCGTTCTTGGATTTGACGGGAGAATAATGAACGTGAATTTTGCAAAGGAAGCTGCACTAACACAAGGCCAACCCAGGATATTTGAAGAGCTCAAGGGCCTTGAGTACGCAATTCAATGGGGAACCATGACGCTTCAGGATGCCGTGGACTTCTGCACCCTCATGATCCAGACAACTGCAGCCATGCAGCGGTATTCAGACGGAATAAACGCCGATCCCGGGGACATGCCTGGTGTTGGCGGACCAATAGACGTTGCAGTTATCACAGCTGACAGGGGCTTTGTTTGGGTGAGTAAAAAGAAGCTGAGCTTTGCCGGGAGTGAGGTTGACCTAGGTTAAGTTCCTGGAAACCTGTTTATTTAGATCTATACTCTTAAATCTTAACTCCAAATTTTTTAATTTTTAATTCTTTTTATTATAAAAGGCCAAAAGCAAAATGCCAAAACAATTAACGAATAAATGGCAGTGTTTCAATTGAAAAATTGGAATAAAAAAAGGCAGTTACAGATTCTTCCCATAAGTTACTATTCACTTGTTTCATTACCTGTAAAATTCCATGAATAGCCTATGAAAAAGTTGTTTATCAATGATCTATAAGAGATATTTTTATAATGGAGCTATTAAAATAATAAGAGAATTTACCTCTCATGGAAACGGTGATGTCTGGTTTGGTGTGGAAATTCATCCGTTTTTTAGGTTTAATTTTATATAAAAATAATATATGGGGGTATTTGATAGAAGTACAGTGATATGTTCTTGATATATTAAAAAAGGGCCTTAAAAATTGAAATATTTATTAATAATGGGATATAATATTTTATTGGCTGATAAAAATGAATATCCCGTTAAATCCTGATTCAAAAGACCCTATTCGGACCTTGTTTGGCAAAGTAAATTAAACTTATCAATGGCAGAGGTTTTCAGCAAGAACTGGCTCGAAACCGATTACAAAGTATAAAAAGATATCAAACTATACTAAAAATAGTTTTAATGGCCTCATATTTTTGATTTAGAAGTGTCACATGTTCATTCGGAGGTAAAAAACCAGGAAAAGCTTCGGAAGCTCTTAAATATTAACAACCTGGACATGAAAACAGGTGAGAGAGGTTTATTCACGAAAAAATGAACAAAAATACCTTGAAATCACGTTAAAAGTGTTAAAAGACAAAATAATCAACCCATTAAATTATCTTACCCATTAAATTATTTTAACTACAAAAATAAGTCCGGAACAGTATACAAGAAATTAAGAGAAACGATTATTCAAATTACTACCCAAACGGAAAGATTTTCGCTGAACAAGATGGAAAATCGAAAAAATATTCCAATTCCTCAAAAAAAACGTAGGTTTAGGACACATACACACATATACCAAACGATCAACCTATAAAAAAAGCTTATCTAAACATACTTTTACTAGAAACACCATTATCCAATGACCAAAACGAAATCCGAGAAATCTACACCATAAAAAAACTTCACCTAAAACAGACACCCTGTCATGGAAAATAAATTTTTCATAAAATAATAATGGAAACACTGAAATGAAAACTACCCTCCAAATCCAGCCAGAAGGCCCATTTAACCTTGATTTAACAATTAAGAGCGGGCAAACATCCCAGCCGCCATGGAAATTCAAAAGTGATAGGTTCTGGGAGTTAATCAAGGTAGATGGTAAACTGTGTCTTGTGGGTGTACATCAAAAACCTGGGGATCTCAATGGCCCCATCATGGTGGAAGCAGAATCAAAAGGGCCTGTAAAAAAAGATGTCTTAAGATCCAAACTACTTGAAATATTCAGTCTTGAAGATGATTTAAGTGAACTTTACAAGTTCCTGGAATCCGATGAGAAGCTCAAACCCACTGTTGATTTCTGCAGGGGTTTGAGAATTTTCAAAGCCCATGACCCATTCGAATGCATCATCTCATCAATATGCTCTGCCAACAACTCCATACTGCGGTGGAGTAGGTCAATCAGGAAGATAAAGGAAAACTGGGGTGAGAACTTCGATTTTAAGGGTGAGACGTTCCACACCTTTCCCTCCCCAGAAGTTCTGATGAAGGTTCCAGAACACGATGAGGAGATGGAACCATGCCAGGGCCAAACCTACAGCCTTAAAAGCTGTGGAGTTGGATATCGCTGCAGTTACATGAAAAAAGCTGCCAGAATGATCCATGAAGAGATAAACATCACCACGCTTGGAGAGATGAACTACCATGATGCCTTCAAAACTGTTTTAAGCATTCCCGGTGTGGGCCCCAAGGTTGCAGACTGCATACTGCTCTACGGCTACGGCATTGGCAGGGCCTTCCCTGTGGATGTGTGGATAGGCAGAATCCTGTCCCACCTATACTTTGAAGGGGAAGATTTGAAGCCCAGAAAAGTCAGAAACTTTGGCATGGAACACTTCGGAGAACATGCAGGGTACGTTCAGCTTTACCTTTTTCACTACGCCCGTAAATCCGGACTTCTTAAGACGCTTAAACCTAAAAAATAGAAATCATGGAACTGCAACATGGGCAGAATTTCCAGAGGCCTTTGAACTTGGAGTAAAGAAGGAACTCCTATCTAAGAATATTCCAGTAAAGTGTTTTGGTGTTTTGATGTTTTAGGGTTGTGGCAGCCAAAACGCTTGAAAAGAGTATGAAAACTGGTGTTCGAACTCCAAAGTTCCAAAAATTGATCATGTTAAAGTTCAAGAGGATATGTCCCATTTACAGATAGAGGAAGCTTTCTGCTTGTTGAAGAAAAACCCAATCCATTAAAGGGGATGGATCTGATTTTACTGCCAAGCTGCTGCCCACTACCGATCTTCTGGTTTTCCAAACTAAGCCCGGCTGGAATGCCCCTTAAACTGCTCAGGGTTACTAAAACCTTCGAAAAAAAGGGAGCTGAGCCATGTTAAAATAAAAGAAACCCTTGAAATACCCATTGAATCTAATTTTTGGGTTGTTATCAGGGTTATAAATGAAGATGAACCACTTTACATGATCTGGGACCAGGTGGTGTGTGATCACGCCTTGAAGTACACCATGTAGGTGGCTATCCACACTGCAAAGAAGAGCACCAACAGTACTCCATAAAATTTAGCATGTTTATCTGGCTTAAGTGCAAGGTACAATCCCAAAACAGGTGATAAAATACTTCCAAGGAACCCCACAAGGTAGCCCTTCAAAACTAGGTAAAATCCCAGAAAGAAGGACCCAAAACTCAGAAGGTAGCAGACGTTTATCTCCTTGTTGTACCTTCGCTCCTCCACGTTTTCATCCATGATTTCACATCCACAACATTGAAATTACAAACCAGTTACGTACACCACAATGGTTACCACTGCCCACACCGCTGCAAGTACTCCAAGTACGTAGCCCCATTTTCCATTTCCATCCCACTTTTTGTAGTTGTAAGCCCCAAATAGGGTTGCACCCACTGCAATTGCAAGTGTCAGGGACTTCATTCCAGGAGATAATATGTAACCTCCAAGAACAACTCCAACAAACATTAAAACAACATTAATGGATTTATAAGAATTTTTAAGAGTTTCATATTCTGATTCATTGTTTTCAACCATTTTTACCACACAAAAAATATCAGTGTTTGTTATGGTGCCTCCCAACTATAAATGTTATGAATTCACAGAGTATATACCAACATAATTTGGTGCTGTCTTAGGGTGATGGTATGGCCAGGAATAGAAGATCAAAATATGGGCTGGCTTCTGGAGAGAAGATAAAATCTGGGGAAATTGAATCCCTCAGGAGAGATGTGATAAAGGTTTTGGAAACAAGGGTTTTAGGGGATTCATCCCTGAAAACTGTTTCGGATCTTGTTATGAACAGGGCAAAGCAGGTTACAGGCAGTCAACACTGCTACATTGCCTACATCGACCATGAAAATAGTGACAGCGTTGGTATCTCCTTTTCGCACATGACTGGTGAATGTGATAGCTACGAAGAGATTGGAGAGGCCCGTTTCAAGGTCAAAAAAGATGGCAGCTACGGTGGACTCTTAGGTTACTCCCTTGACACTGGAGAATCATTCTACGTCCAAAAACCTGAAAACCATCCCTCTGCGCATGGAATTCCAGAGGGGCATGAACCTGTTTCGCAGTTTTTATCCGTGCCCGTAAAGTACGAAGGTAAGATCATGGGACAGATCGTGCTGGGAAACCCTGAAAGGGATTATAATTCACACAGCGTGGATCTGGCTGATGCTGTGGCTGACATCTATGCAAAAGCGCTTAAACGTTTGCTTTATTGATTCTGATTGCACTGGTCGGCAATAAACGTTGAAATTGCCGGGTTAAGAAAGGGTTATTCCAGGTCATCCTGTTCAGCCAACTCCAGGATGTAATCTATTTTTTCAATTAAATTTTTGGCCATTATCATTTTTCCTTTGTTGGATGCTCCAACGTACTCCTGGAGAGATTTCTTATCTATCTTCAAAGATGCAATAATTTTGGAGTTGGACTTTACTTTATCCCAGGACAGCTGATGTATTCTATCGTTTATCTCAAGAAGCAGCAGGTCGTCAGGAGTTTTTATTTCCATGTTCCATTCAAGTTTCATCATTAAATATTTCCTCCAAGTCTTGCTATCAAAATACTTCTGCTTATCAGAACTTATAGTTCAATATATAATCAGAACATTTGCATGTTCTACATTCTTTAAGTAATTGGATTAAATGTTAACTAAAATAATTTGTTTAAGATCTTTAATTGTTTAGAAAAAATTAAATAAAATAAATGATTAAACAGAAAATTAGTTAAAACTTAAATTAAGACTTATTGAAACATTGCATGAGAGATTTAAAACTCAAAACTTTGTTGAAACCTTAAATAAGATTTGAAACATGCATAAGGTTTATGAATTTAAGTGCAAATTTAAATGTAAAAGTAAGTGAAAAGTTGAAGCAATTTATATTTTATAATTCGTAATTTCCCACTGAGAAAGCATGAAATGAAAAAAAAGTAGAGGATTAAAATAAATTCACTCCTCAAACACCGTAACTTTGTTCATGACGTCACCCTGTTTTATTTTGTAGACCACATCCATGCCTTTTATCACCTTTCCAAATACTGTGTGAACTCCGTCAAGGTGTGGCTGTGGGCTGTGGGTTATGAAGAACTGACTTCCACCTGTGTCACGGCCAGCGTGGGCCATTGATAAAGCCCCTGTTCCATGTTTGTGCTCGTTTATCTCACACTTTATTGTATAACCTGGTCCTCCTGTTCCATCACCCTTTGGACAGCCCCCCTGGATCACGAAGTTTGGTATTACCCTGTGGAAGGTGAGTCCATTATAAAAGCCAGAGTTTGCAAGTTTTTCAAAGTTTGCAACCGTGTTTGGTGCTTCTTTATCAAATAAGGTGAGTTCTATGTTTCCTTTAGCTGTTTCTATCCTTGCCTTTTTCATTTACATCACCGTTAATGGTTTTTAAATAGTTCGTTGATCTTCTATTACTCCTCGTTAATCAACTATTCCCCTCTAAAACTTTTAATATAATATGAAAACCAAATTATGTAATGGATTTAGGGCTAATGAAAAAAGACTTCCTTCTTTTTAAAGGGACTTTTTAGAGCTTAAGAATATCTATTGAAATTAATTTAAGAAAATTTAATTTAAATCACGCGTTATAAGATCATGGAAAGGTGAACATATGAACACACAGGAAATTATGGATTTAGATAAGGAATACGTCATGCATACATACGGCCGTCAGCCTATAGCTCTTCAAAAAGGAAAAGGAGCTGTTGTCTGGGATGTTGAGGGTAAATCCTACATAGACTGTGTTGCAGGAATTGCAGTGAACAACGTTGGCCACGCCCACCCCAAGGTGGTGGAAGCCATCTGCAAACAGGCCAAAAATCTCATACACACGTCTAATCTTTACTACATAGAAAATCAGGCAGTTCTGGCCAGGAAGCTGGCCGAGGTTTCACCACACAACAAGGCCTTCTTCTGCAACAGCGGTGCAGAGGCCAATGAGGGTGCAATAAAGCTTGCAAGGAAGTACACAGGTAAAGGTGAGATAATAACCATGAAAAACTCGTTTCACGGCCGTACCATAACCACGCTAACTGCAACGGGCCAGGTCAAGTACCAGAAGGGTTTCGGACCAATGACACCAGGTTTCAAGTATGTGCCCTACTGCAATGTGAACGCTGTGGCAGATGCAATAACCGATGAAACAGCTGCTGTGCTTGTTGAACCTGTTCAGGGTGAAGGTGGGGTTATAGTACCTCCAGAAGGTTACCTTAAGGAACTCAAAAAGGTTTGCCATGAAAAAGACGTTCTCCTGATATTTGACGAGGTTCAGACAGGTTTTGGAAGAACAGGTCAGATGTTTGCATCCCAGACCTTCGATGTGACCCCAGACATCACCAGCCTTGCAAAGGCCATAGCTGGAGGCTTCCCAATGGGTGCAGTGCTTGCAGGTAAGGAGGTTGGAGAAACCTTCCAGCCAGGAGACCATGCAGCAACCTTTGGAGGAAGCCCACTGGCATGTGCAGCTGCAAACGCATCCATAAATACCATAATCGAGGAGAATCTCCCTGAAAAGTCCAGGGAAAACGGTGCATACTTCAAAAACAAACTTGAAACCCTTAAAAGTAAACATGATATCATCAAAGAAGTTAGGGGAGTTGGATTGATGATAGGTGTTGAGATGAACTTTGAGTGCGGTAGCCTGGTTGACGAGATGCGCGAGAATGGAATCATTGCAAACTGCACTGCAGGCAACGTTTTAAGGTTTGTACCACCTCTTGTAATAAGTAAAGAACAGATAGACACTGTTGTATCTGTTCTGGACGAAGTTCTAGGGGATCATTAACTTTTTTTATTAAAAACTCCCTCTGAATCTTTTTCATCTGTCTTTTTCATCACTTTCCAATTTTCATCACTTTCCAATTTTTTCCTCAACTTTCCTTTAAATTTGATTAAAGGATCGTTTTTAATCATTGAATGACTCTTTAAACCTGTTCATATTATTTCAGGACTTTAATAGAATGAAAATTTGATCAAATTAAAATTAAGTAACATAGATCAAATTAAAAAAATTGAAAAAGCATGAATTGAGGAATGTGAAAAAGATCCAAAAAAAGAAATAAGTTGAAAAAGGCCAATAATGTAAATTTAAGATGTAAATTTAGGCCTTTTTACATGTTTCATACGTTTTTACCTCCCATTACCACCCAGTATGTGATTTACGGCACCAGAAACCCTTTTTTCAAGTGAAACTGTTTTTTTAAGGGCAAGATCCTCGTAGTGCATCATGGTTTGTTTCCTGTTTTTCATACCTGTAAGGGACAACAGGGCCATTACAATGCTTAAAATGGCGCAGAATATCATCACACGGCGTATTCCCTCTGTTAGGGCTATGGCTGCTGTTCCAAATATCTGGTCTGGGATCATCATCTGGGCTGGTATGGCTGAGTGTATAAGTAATCCTCCGTAGCATACTGCAAATACCATTCCCATGTCTCTTATAGTTGCAATTACCCCTGATGCCATTCCAACATTTTCTTCTGGCAGGGCCGACATGAGAGTTTTGTTTGCAGGTGAAAGGAAGAGTGCTGTTCCAAGGCCGAACACCGCAAGGTTGCAGAATATGGTGAGGGGCGTTGAGGTGGTTGTAAGGCTCGTCATGGAAAGAAGTGCAGCTGCACACACAAGCGAGCCTGCAAAGACAGGGATCCTCGAACCCACCCTGTCGGATATAAAACCACTTATAGGTGCCATAACCATCATAACAATGGGTGAGGCCGTTAGTATCAAACCTGATGTGCCTGTGCCCACATGCAGAACCTTTTGAAGGTAAAAAGGAAGTGCAAAGAGAAGCATATACACGCATATGTAGTTAAAGTGCAGACTAACGTTGAAAGCAGAGAAAATCTTATTTTTAAAGAACTTAAGTTCTATCATCGGACTCTCTGCCTTGAGTTCAGTTCGGATGAATAAAGCAAAGAGAAGCACCGCAAGCACTCCAGCTCCAAGTGTTCCAGGGTAATCTGACTGTTCAACACTGTTTAAAGCAAAAATAATCAGGAAAAGGTAGCTGAACTGCAGCACCGTACCCGGTAAGTCCCATTTAACCTCAGAAGACTCTCCTCTATCAAATGTGATGTAGGACATGGAGAGGGCAAGAATTCCCAGGGGCACGTTAACCAGGAATATAGATCTCCATCCAAAGAAACTGTTCATAACCCCTCCTATGGCAGGTCCAACTGCCAGACCCGCACCTATCGCCAAATAGTAAATTCCAAAGGCCTTGCCAAGGTAACGTGTTGGGAAGGATTTCTCCACCAGAACCATGGAAACAGAAAGCATCATGGAACCTGCAATTCCCTGAAGTGCCCTGAACAGGATCAAAGCACCAATTGAGGGGGATAAACTGCACAAAACGGATGAAATCATGAACCCAACCAAACCTATCATGAACAAACGCTCATGACCGAAGAAATCTCCGAATCTGGCGAAGAAAAGCACGAGCCCTATGAACGTGATGAAGTAACCCGTTAAAACCCACTCCACCACGGATAAACTGACCCCGAAAAATCCTGCTATGTTTGGGAGAGAAATGTTGATTATGCTGGCGTTCAACGGAACCATCATTGCCCCAATTGAAACTGCAAGAAGGATTCGCCATTTTTTAGCGTAATCATCCATAATGGGACCTTCCAGCCTGACTTAAAAAACAGAATTTGAAATCCGTGGTGTGTGAACCCTGCTTTCTTCCATTAAAAAAGCTGTTGTAAATTTTTAAAGTATTTTTTTGTATTTTAAGAATTAAATAAGACATATATTTATTAAAACTCAATTTTAATAGCACCTTCTAACTTAAAACCGATTTTTTCATGTTTAATCCTTTATTTCCATGTGGATTAAATAGATCTCTTCTTATAAGCTCCATACTATATAAAGTTTTCGAGTTACATGATTGTGGTAGCCTGAAAAATGGTTTTTATAATGTTAAATCATGTTAAAATACGTTCAAACGCCAATTCATATTTAAAAAAAGAATTAAAGTTTTTTAAGGCGTTATTCCCTGCAAAATGTTTGTTTCTCCATTTAAGGTAAAAAGATGTTGGTTTGATATAGTTTAGATAAACTTTCTAATTTCTTAAGTTACAGTTTGCTTCGAGAGGTTTACATTTTTAACCAAAAAATCTTTAAAAAAATTCCATTTCTAAGATTTAATCCATTATCATTTCAGCAACTTCCTTTTTAATTCTCTGAGTTCCCATTCCTAAAATGGAAAGCATTGCCATTGAAAAGCTCAGTACAGCTGCGAAGGTAACAACGAAGTGCATTCCAAGGGTGAAGTTGTAGGCATCCAGGCTGAAGAGCTGGTGCATCTTGAGTATCTCGGGCGAAATGGTTGTTGAAAGCAGTATTCCAGCATAACAGACCGCAAAAACCATTCCAAGGTTCCTCATGGTTACAAGAATGCCAGATGCTAATCCTGCCTGGCCCATGGGCACCCTGGCCATTATTGCCCTGTTGGTTGGAGACTGAAAGATTGCCGTTCCCACACCAAAGATTGCCAGACGTACAAACACATCAAGTGCCGAGGAGGATGTTGTGAGCTGGGTCATGGAGTAAAGGGCCAAGGCACAGATCAGGGCCCCAATAAAGGAGAGTAACCTTGAACCAAATCTGTCGGAGAGTGCACCACTTACAGGTGCCAAAACCATCATTATCAGGGGAGCCCCTGTTAAAACCAGCCCGGTTGTGTTGGCCGAAAGATGCAGGACCTTCTGCAGGTAGAATGGCATTACAAATATGATCATATACATGCAGATGTAGTTGAAGTGCAGACTTAAGTTGTAGGCAGAAAAGCTGACGTTTTTAAAGAGGGAAAGATTAAGCATGGGATCTTCAACCCGGTTCTCCCTCCTGATAAAGAGTAAAAACGTTGCCAGCACAAAAACCGTTAAAATAATTTTAGTACTTAAAGAGATTAGAGTTACGTAATTTAGAAGGTAAACCATCGCGAAAAGGCATGAAAACTCCAGTAACATCCCGGGAAAGTCCCATTTAACCTTGCTGGTTTCTCCCATTTTAAGCACTCGATAGCAGAGCAGGAAGCTCAAAAAACCAGCCGGAACGTTCACGAGAAAAATGGCCCTCCATCCAAGCGCAGCATCGATAACACCTCCAATTGCAGGGCCAAGGGCCATGCCGGCCGCCACTGCCACTGCATAAATTCCTAGGGCTCTCCCAAGTGTGTAAGTTGGAAACGACTTTTTAATTATTCCCATGGAAACTGAAAGCATCATAGCAGCTACAAATCCCTGCAAACCTCTAAAAAGAATTAAAAACTGGATTGACGGTGCAAAACTGCATAAAATGGAAACAAATACGAAACCCACCAGCCCAGCTAAGTAAAGTCGTTCATGACCCCAAAAATCACCTAAACGGCCGAAAAACAGAACAAATCCCAATAACGTGATTAAATAGCTTGTTAAAACCCATTGTGAGAGAAGGAGAGTTGTGTTGAAGAATTCTGTAATTGTTGGTAAGGAAACATTGACCAAACTGGCATTTATAGGCACCATAGTGCTTCCAAGGGCTATTGCAAACAAAATCTGCCAGCTTTTCCTGTACGGATCGTTCAAATTTATCCATCCATTTGAATCTGAAGTTTTTACAAATTCAGATAGACTTTAAACATTTGAAACAAATTTATTTAAAATTCAGCGATTCACAGCCAGTTACCCATATTTAAAATATTTTTGATTTTCTGTTACCTAACTATTTGAAGTGTATACCATAAATAGAATGTGCAGGTCCATGGTGACTTTGTCAGAAAGTTGGGGGGTTAGTTGTTAAAGAGTTTTTTTCTGGTTTTGAATTTCTTTTCTGATGTTTATTTGTGGTGTTACGCCTGTTTTGATCTTCATTAACTTTTTAATGCTTTTGGGAAGTTTTTTTTCTGGAAGGCGTTTTTTTTTATTTTGTTTGTGAGGTTTGTTCATATATATTTTTCATCTTCTATAGAATGTGAAGAAGGGTTTTAAAGTACGGAATCAAAGAATAATGGATAATTGGATGTTTAAACCCTAATTTTTTCTATAATTGGTTTGAATTTTTCATCTAAATCGCGGGTTATGGCAATTTTGTTTTTATTTCCTATATTTTTTGCTCTAAAAACTTTTACATGTTTTTTAGAATTTTCTTTTGAGTATATTTATATCAGCAACTATGATATTTTGTTTTGCTGTCGAATGATGTGAATCTGTAATTCTATATGTCTTTGATTTTAATTTGCTCGACATTGAAAATGTAATAATCCTGAATAATGGTTTTTTTAGAGTTGTTGTTTTGGTTTTTTTTTATGTTCATAGTATTCCAGTTTTTCAAATTGTTTGTTGTGAGATATATGATTCATGCGTCTTTTTTTTAGCTTTTATAAGCAACATTGCGCAGTGATCTGAAGAATAAGCCTAATTCAAGGACATTTACTCTTAAAATTCACGTGAAATTGCTATTATCATCAACAATTCTGGAAAATATCTGTATCCGAACTTTTTATCACATTTCTTACATTTGTAACTTTGGATTTCTGTTTTCAGAACTCCTTTATCATGAAAATAAAAGCGTTCTTATCTTTAACTCCCATTTTTAACCACAAATTTAACTGAAACACTCCAGACAAAAAGGTTCAAACATTTCAATATGAAAAAAATATCCTTTTTAAACCACTTATTCAAACATTTTAGATAACCTATACTCTTTTTTGGCTGATTTTTGGCTGATTTTAATTGATTTTCAACATATTTCGATAAATCTTCACGAAAAAATAGGAAAATTTATAACCCTGATCAAACAAACTATCAACTAGATCAAGTGTTTTTTCTTTTTAGCATACAAAATACTGTGCTCCTTCTTATTATAAAAGTTTTCAGGTTTACATTCCAAAAAATAATCATTTTTAACTG
>ENA-UOOE01000075-UOOE01000075.1-fermentation-metagenome-genome-assembly--contig:-NODE-75-length-96562-cov-4.029718_pt1 | contig 96562 bp, 81 predicted proteins | sample MGYA00245776_ERZ724021 | MGnify/ENA primary metagenome ERZ724021 (study PRJEB28704, sample SAMN03018321) | fermentation metagenome | biome: anthropogenic terrestrial biome; feature: soil; material... | reverse complement strand
GAAGTAATACCCTGTCCTAGTCTTTCGCCTTTGAAGCTAAACCAGCTGCCAGCCTTTTCGATAATGCCATAATCAATAGCTAGCTGAGCTAATTCATGATCGTGATCGATGCCTTTTCCGAAGATGAGATCAACCTTGCAGGAACGGTATGGCGGAGCGACCTTGTTCTTGACGACCTTCAAAGAGACCACATTGCCAATATATTTATCGCCCTGTTTGATCTGGTCAGCACGTCTGATCTCGATACGGATAGTAGCATAGAACTTCAAGGCTCGGCCACCGGTCGTGGTCTCGGGGTTTCCATACATGACACCGACTTTTTCACGGAGCTGGTTAATAAAGATAACAGTGCAGCAGCTCTTAGAGAGAAGTCCAGCTAATTTTCTTAAGGCCTTGGACATAAGTCTAGCCTGCAAGCCAACACTGGAATCTTCAAAGGTGCCTTCTAATTCTGCCTTAGGAACCAAAGCAGCTACTGAATCAACGACAATTAAGTCAATGGCGTTAGATTTAGCAAGCATGTCGACAATCTCTAAAGCCTGTTCACCGTAATCAGGCTGAGAGAGAATTAAATCATCGATGTTTACACCTAAGACCTTGGCATAGTCAGGGTCGATAGCATGTTCGGCATCAATGAAGGCGGCTCTTCCGCCAAGTTTCTGAACCTGAGCAATAGCCTCAAGGGCCATCGTGGTTTTACCAGATGATTCCGGACCATAGATTTCGACAATTCTTCCCTTAGGATAACCGCCCACTCCTAAAGCTGAATCCAAAAGCATGGAGCCAGTAGGAATAACGGAGACATCAACTGAGGGTGTCTCACCTAACTTCATAATGATGCCTTTATCGTTATAGAAGTTGCGGATGTCCTTCATCGTAGCTTCTAAGGCTTTATCCTTTTCGTTTTCAACGGCATTCTTCTGATCTGCATTCTTTTTGGTTTTATCCATTGTGTAATTCACCTTTCAACTACTATCTAGTTTAAGAGAGCTTTTTTTCTAAAGAAATTAAGCTTTTAGTTTTTCAATCAGGGTAGAAAAAGCAAAATCAACGCATTGTCTACGGATTTCTTCTCTTTCTCCTGTCAGTTCTAACTTATAAGAATAAAGCTTGTTTCTTACCTTCAAAGCAATGAAGACTAGACCAACTGGCTTGTCTTCACTAGCAGTAGGTCCGGCATTCCCGGTAAAGCTGACTGAAACATCAGTATTAAAGAACTTGCTTGCTTGTATCGCCATTTCTTTTGCACATTCAAGAGAGACCGCTCCATATTCCTTAATAGTCTCCTTCTTGACCCCATATAGTTCTTTTACTTCATCAGTATAGGTGATGGCTCCGCCTTTATAGACTTGGCTAGCGCCGGGGATAGAAGTAAAGCTAGCGCCAAATAATCCGCCAGTAAGGCTTTCCATCGAAGAAAGAGAAAGCTTAGAAGCCAGAAGCAAATCCAATAATTCTTTTCTTTCCATATTTACTTATTCTCCTTAAGAACATCCTTGTTCTGCTTAAAGTAGATGACACATGACACTAAGGACATGACTAAGGCAATAAGTGAGAGGACATTAGTAACAATATAAGAATATTCCCAGCTTCCCTGACCTTGCATATCAAAGTAGCTGAAGGGGAATCCTCTTAAGAAGATAATCGGGATAACGATCATCTCCATAACCGTCTTGATTTTTCCATAAATATTGGCAGCTAAGACTCTTCCCTTGTTGTTAGCAATCATTCTTAAGCCGTCCATAGCTAAGTCTCTTCCGACAAAGAGAACAACTAAGAAAGGATAAATATAGAAGTGACCGTTGCTATCTCTAGCAGTTGCTAAGAGAATTAAAGCCGAATCAACCAGGAACTTATCAGCTAAAGGATCCATAAATTTGCCAAGGTTAGTGACAAGATTATGCTTTCTGGCTAAATGGCCATCGATTGAATCAGTGACCGCACCTATAATAAAGACAACCGCACAAACTAAATCAATCCAGTTAAAGCCACTGGTTCCAAGGTTAGGAGCAAAAGATGCCGACTGAGGCAAAAAATTAAGGGAATAGATTATGATCATCAAGAAGGCAAAAAGAAATCTCGTAAGTGTAATCTTATTTGGAGTATTCATATCTGTTCCTTTCTTTTTAACTAATTGAGTAACCGACCTTGTAAGCCATGTTATGTCGAGGATGACAATTTATCTAGGTTATTAGCCTGCTCATTGAGGTTATCATTCCCTCTTTAAGCTTCCCTTACCAAAATTTAGGTTTCTCGCTTGTGGGGCTTTCCAGCGTTTCATTACTTAGGTTTCCCTAAGTTTCGTCACTGTGGAGCTTTCAAGAAGAGATATCATGACCGAAGTTTTAGATTCTCTTCTGCCGTCCGGGACTCCTCCCGGCCCAGGCTTATTTATTCACCTGGCGCAGACACTGCTCTCATCACAGAGGGCGCGAGCATGGACTTTCCTCAAAAAGAATTGCTTCTTCCTGCAGTCATCGGGGTCGGAGAGTAAAAAATTACTCTATCGTATTCGGATTAATACCTGCTTTGTTTAAGGCCTTCTCTAAAGCAGAGATTCTCTTTAATAACTCAAGGTTATTTAAGGAAGCATCTGCATTAGCTCCAATGCCATTAAGCTTGTTTCTAAGAGTAGCGTTATCGGCTTCCTCTTTTGAAAGCTGTTGGTTAAGAAGAGTAGCTTTTCTATTGAGGTCTTCAATCGTTTTCTCAGAATCAGTGACATACTTAGAGAAAGTATCGTAGTCCTTAATCACAATATCTAAGAACGAATCAACCTGAAGAGCATCATAGCCAGGCTTAGTGCCTTCAAATTCTTTATGATAGATTTTATTAGAATCAAGTAAAAGCTTTACAGCCATAGTTTCTCTCCTTGCCGTTAATTATATAACTAGTTTTTAAATAAATAAATAAGTTTGTCTATAATTTTCAAGAAAATCTATGCCCTCTGGACTAACCTTTATTTTTTCTTTGCTGGTTTGATTAGCTTTATAGAATCTTTAATTCTAAATATTGCTTACCGCAATGCAAATTAGTCGCTCAAATTTTGTTTTTTAATCAGTAAATGCGCATAAAGTGATACTTAATGTTAGCGGTAACATATAGTAGGTAACCGCTTTCTTTTATAAAGAATAAATACTTTTTACTATTTTATTTTAATTTTTTATTCATATATGCAATGCGCAAAATTCTTGCTTGAATTGCTCATTATTTTTTAATAATATGATTATGTACTTAAGAAGGAGGTACAAAACATGAGATTCACTTTACCTAGAGACATCTATTATGGTGACAATGCTATTGCCGAATTAAAGAACTTAAGAGGCAAGAAGGCTATTGTTGTTACTGGCGGACATGCTATGCAGAAGTTTGGTTTCTTAGATGAGACTGTTAAAGAACTCAAGGCTGCTGGCTTTGAAGTCAAAACCATTGAAGGCGTCGAAAATGATCCCACTGTTGCTACCGTTAAGAAGGGTGCTGAGATTATGAGAGAATTCCAGCCTGATTGGATTGTTGCTATCGGTGGCGGTTCTCCTATTGATGCTGCTAAGGCTATGTGGGTCTTATATGAAGATCCTAAGGCTACCTTAGAAGAATTAGTTGCTGGAAAATTCCCGGTTTTAAGACAGAAGGCTCATTTCTGTGCTATCGGCTCAACTTCTGGAACTGGTACTGAGGTTACTTCCTTTGCTGTCATAACCGATCCTGAAAAAGGCATCAAATATCCTTTAGCTAACTTCGAAATCACTCCTGATGTTGCTATTGTTGATCCGGCTCTTCCGCAGACTATGCCTAAGAACACTGTCGCTTGGACTGGTATGGATGCTTTAACCCATGCTATCGAATCCTATGTTTCTACCTTTGCTACTGACTTCACTGATCCTTTAGCTTTAAAGGCTACCAGAATGGTCAACGAGAATATCTTAGCTTCCTATAATGGCGACAAGACGGCCAGAGCCAATATGCATTATGCTCAGTGCATCGCTGGTATGGCTTTCACCAATGCTTTACTTGGTATCACTCATTCTTTAGCTCATAAGACTGGTGCTGCTTTCTCAACTGGCCATGTTCCGCATGGCTGCGCTAACGCTATGTATTTACCTCACACTATCGAATGCAACGCTCATGATAAGAGAGCTCACAAGAGATATGCCGAGATTGCCGACTATATGGGCTTAGGCGGAAACACCGAAAATGAGAAGGTTCAGAACTTAATCAACCGTGTCAGAGAATTAGACAGAGATTTGAATATCCCTCATGGTCTAAAGGAATTCGGTGTCATTGAGGGTGAGTTCTTAGCCAAGGCTAAAGATATCGCCCACAATGCTGTCCTTGATGCCTGCACTCCTGAAAATCCAAGAAAGATGGATGATGAGTTAATGCTCAAAGTCTTGAAGGCTTGCTATTACGATACTGTAGTTGATTTCTAGTCCCCCTAGTCGAATTGCCAGCCCTTATTTTAGGGCTGGCTTTTTTCTCTTTGAATGGTTAATTCTATACTATTGTTTATTTATTTATAGTAACTATTTTTGGTTTAGGGTAAAATATTATTTAGTCAAAAAACAAGGAGGCCGTTAATGTTCAGAATTGTATCCAAAGAAGTCCTTAACCCTACGGTAACCCGTATGGCAATTTTAGCTCCCTTTGTCTCTAAGAAAGCAAAGCCGGGCCAATTTATTATTTTAAGGACCGATGAAAACGGTGAAAGAATCCCTCTCACTGTAGCTGGAACAGACCCTGTCAAAGGGACTGTCAGCATCATCTTCCAAGTCGTTGGTGCTACTACTGAGAAACTCAATCATCTTCAGGCTGGCGATTCTTTAGCTGACTTTGTTGGACCTTTAGGCCGTCCCTCTGAATTAGAAGGATTAAAGAATGTCGCCGTTATCGGCGGTGGGGCTGGCTGTGCCATTGCTCTTCCTTTAGCTGAAGCCTTACATAAACAGGGAACTAGAGTCACTTCCATTGTTGGATTCCGCTGCAAGGACTTAGTCATCCTGGAAAAGGATTTTGAGACTTGCTCCGATAAGTACATCAAGATGTCAGATGATGGCACCTGGGGTACTAAGGGCTTAGTCACTGCCGCCTTAGAAGAAGAAATCAAGGCTGGTGTCAAATTCGATGAAGTCATCGCTATTGGACCTGTCATCATGATGAAGTTTGTCTGCCTTTTAACCAAGAAGTACAACGTCAAGACCGTTGTTTCTATGAACCCGATCATGATTGATGGAACCGGTATGTGTGGCTGCTGCCGTATCGTCGTCGGTGGCAAATTAAAGTTTGCCTGCGTCGATGGACCCGACTTTGATGGTCACGAAGTCGATTTTGATTCTGCTATGCTTAGAAATGGACAATATCGTCCTTGGGAGAGACATAAGTATGAAGAAACCTGCAATCTCTTCAAGAAGGAGGTCAAGTAATTTATGGCTATCAACATGAGACCAACTAAGAATCCGATGCCGACTCAGGATCCGAAGGTCAGAGCCCACAATTTTGATGAAGTTACCTTAGGTTATACTGAGGAAATGGCTATTGACGAAGCTAAGAGATGTCTTGATTGCAAGGTCCCTAGCTGTGTCCCTGGCTGCCCGGTTCAGATTAATATCCCGGCCTTCATTCATGAAGTGGCTTTAGGAAATTTTGAAAAGGCTTATCAGATTATTTCTTTATCTTCTTCTCTTCCGGCTGTCTGTGGACGTGTCTGCCCGCAGGAAAAGCAATGCGAAGGTAAGTGCATCAAGAACAAGGTCCCCGTTATGGATCCTGTTACCCATAAGCCTACCGGTAAGTTCCAAGAACCAGTCGGTATCGGAAGACTAGAAAGATTTGTTTCTGACTATCATAGAACCCATACTTGCGTTGCTAAGATTGAAATCAAGAAGAACGGCCACAAGGTGGCTGTCATTGGTTCCGGCCCTTCAGGCTTAACCTGTGCCGGTGATTTAGCCAAGAAAGGCTATGAAGTCACAGTCTTTGAAGCTTTGCATGTGGCAGGCGGAGTCTTAATGTATGGTATTCCTGAATTCCGTTTACCTAAAGCTATCGTCCAATCCGAAGTACAAGGATTAAAGGATATCGGCGTCAAGATTGAAACCGATATGGTTATCGGCCACGTTCTTTCAATCGATGATTTAATGACTCAGTATGGTTTTGAGGCTTGCTTCATCGGTTCTGGTGCTGGTCTACCTCGTTTCATGAATATTCCTGGCGAGAATGCTAAGAATGTCTATTCTGCTAACGAGTTCTTAACTAGAATCAATTTAATGAAAGCCTATAAGGCTGATAGCGATACTCCTATCATCCATCCTCGCTCAGTAGCAGTCGTCGGTGGCGGAAACGTTGCCATGGATGCCTGCCGCTGTGCCTTAAGACTTGGTGCCGAGCATGTCTACTGCGTCTATCGTAGAGGCAAAGAAGAGCTTCCTGCCCGTAAAGAGGAAGTCGAACATGCTGAGCAGGAAGGCGTTGAATTCCATCTATTGAACAACCCTGTTGAAATCCTTGAAGACTTAGAAGGTAACCCGAAGACTAATCCTAACTATGGCTGTGTCAAGGGCATCAAGATCGAGAAGATGGAGCTTGGTGAACCTGATGCATCGGGAAGAAGAAAACCAGAGCCTACTGGAAACTTCACTACCTTAGATGTCGACTGCGTCATCATGTCTATCGGAACTTCTCCTAACCCCTTAATCAAGAACACTACTCCTGGCATTGAGACTAACCCGCATGGCTGTCTCATTGTCAATGAAGCCACTAATGAAACCACTAAGAAGGCTGTCTATGCTGGTGGCGATGCAGTCACTGGCGCCGCTACCGTTATCTTAGCTATGGGTGCTGGCAAGAAGGCCGCTAAATCCATCGACGAATACATCCAGGCCAAGAAGTAACTAAGTAATCAAAAAGCAATTGCTGTTTGCTATTGCAGTTAACGGCAATTGCTTTTTTGTTGGTTTTAGTAGGCCTTCTTTGATTTATATGAGCTTTATTTAGTATTTTGTCTTTTTGCAATTCAATGGTAAAATAGTTTGGCTTTAAAACTGTTTTAATGGTTCAAAACTATTTGTATAATAAACAAAGAGGTAAATTTACATGGCAGATAATGACAATAAGATGAATATGCAATCGAAAGAAATGACTGATAGTATTAATAAATTGATGGACTATGTCGTTAAAATCAGAAGCAATGGTGAATTAGATCTTTTTACTCAGCTCTTCCAGACTGATTTTAGAATCTTAACTTACTTAGTCACTCATCCGGGTGCTCACCCTTCAATCATGGCTGACGACTTAAAGGTCACCCGTCCTAACATCGCCGCCAACTTAAGATTGCTGGAATCAAGAAAGATGGTCGACCGAGTAGTTGATCCTAACAATAAAAGACAAGTCTATGTCGATATTACCGAGGTTGGTACTAAATATGTCCAACAATGTGAAAATCAGCTTAGTTATCTTTTCACCGGATGGTTCAATATTTTAGGAGAAGAGGAAGTAAAGCATCTTTTCAAGATTCTTGAGCTTTCTTCTAATCCAGCTGTTATGACTGATGATTTGAAGAGTTTTAAATTTGGTCAGCATTAATATTTATGTCTTTTCCACGGTTAACTAAAGAAATATCTAAAGCTAATCTTGTTATCTTCTTCGATTTTGAGGGAACCCAAATACGGCATAAGGCTATTGCACTAGGAATTGTGGCTTTTGAGAAAGAGCCAGGAAAGTTAGTTCCTTCCAGCAAGAAGGTTTTGTCCTATAAGGCTTTCATCAGAACCACTGACGAGATTGGTCCGGTCGTGAAAAAGATGACTGGCATAAACGAAACGACTTTAAAGAAAGAAGGGAAGCCTTTTTCCTCAGTCATTAAGGAAGTCATGAATTTAACTAGAAAGTATAAAGAGAAGGTCTATATTTCCTATGGGGATATGGACTTGAAGATTCTTTATAATTCTATTAACAAAAGAGATCAGAACGAATATAACTTCTTTAACCACATCTTAAAGAACTATCTGGATTTCCATCTTTACCTGAGTCATTTTTTGATTGATGATAAAGGACAGTCTTTATCAATAAAAAAGCTTCTTACCTATTATAAAATCAAGATTGACGGCAAGGAACATGATCCCCTTTTTGATAGCAAAGCTTTGATGGCTATCTATCTTAATTACATTGAAAGCGAAGAGAAGACAGTTGTGTATATTCTTAAGAACTATAAGAAGAATCCTTATCTTGATGACATCAGTAAAGCCTTTGCTCTTAAGGCCATCGAGAAGAAGAATGCCACCTTAAACGACTTGAAAGAAGAAATCAAGAAGAACCTATGAGGGAAATCAATTATCCTGATGGCAGAAAGTCCTCTTTCGTAAAGGATCAAGATAAATCCATTGATCACCGTAAAAGCATCAATAGGACTGATGCCCAAAAAGCCCGGGACAAATACATCAAGAGCAATATGGGTATGCAGTTTGAGTCAGAAGTATCCAAGACTTGTGACTTTTACCGTGAAAAAGGCTTGGCTGATATCTATAAAAGGCCTACCCCAATTAAAGTGGTCAAGATGTCTAAGTCACATCCAGGGATGATTGAAGAAGCCTACTTCCAAGAGAAGTCTACGACTGATTATGTCGGTATCTATAAAGGCAAGTATATTGATTTTGAATGCAAGGAAACCATCCATGATGAAGTTCCTTTCCACATGATCAGAGAACAGCAATTTGCCCACTTGGAGTTTATTATCAGATTAGGTGGCTATGGCTTCTTCTTAGTCTCTTTCAAGACTGCTAGTGAAGTCTATCTCCTCGATGCCAAATACATCTTGGCGGAGATCAAGGTTAAAAAGCATCCGGGATTCAAGAGGGATTTCTTTAAGGAACATGGAACTTTAGTAAAGAGAGGCTATAATCCACCGTATTTTCTTTTGGAAGCCATTGATAATACTTTTTTTCTCTAAAGTGATGTAATCGTTTTCATTTTTATTTAATCATCTTTTTTTGCCAAATTTTAACTTGTTTATATTAAATATAGGTGTTAAAACACTGATTTTTAAAGTTTTAAGAAAAATGCTTTCTTCTTCACTATAATAAAATCATTTTTGTTTTTAACAGTTCAATTGTAAAATTAAAGGGTTATGTTAGCGAAATAAGGAGAATATTATGAAAAAGAATTTACTTTGCCTGCTTCTTCCTCTTTTAGTACTCGCCTCTTGCGGTACAGCTGAATCCTCAACTACTCCTATCTCATCTAGCGATAAAACCACCAGTAGTGATAAAACCAGTTCTTCTACCTCTACCAGTGCAGCCACTACTAAGAAAATTATCGTGACTAATTCTCCTAAAAAGACTGAATACCTAGCCGGTGACTTCTTCGATAGCACTGACTTAGTCGTTCAAATTGCGGATACTAAAAGTGATGGCACCGTTATATCTAAGACTCCTGTCAAAACCTATACCTTAAAAGATCACACCACTTCTGATCTTATTGATGCGACTCATGCTTTAACTGGAAATGGTTTAATAACCATTGATATTTATGTGGAAGGGATTACTTATCACGGCAGCTTTGAAATATCAGTCTTTTCTGATGTCTTTTACAATATAAAAACTGTTGTCTCTACTAATAACTATACGGTTAAATCAACTAAGGATAATACCTATTCTGGTTATGCCTCTTATTTCACACCCACTGCTATGTACACTAAAGACTTAGCGGGTTCTTATGTTGATAAAGGCTATGTAGCTGATGTATCTATAGCATTAAAATTTCTAACGAGAGTGTGATTGCTACCTCAAGTTACTTAAGTGATGACAAAGGGACAAAGCTTACTCCTAGTCAGCTTTATTCTTCTTCTATTCTTGATACGCAGTCTTTAAAGCAGGACAATGCCTCATTCAGTGCTTTAAAAAGCAACATTAACATTGATGGGATTGTCAGTGAAGCTACCCGAGTTAAAGGAACTAACACCTACTATGTCGCCGGTTCGACTGCTAATGGGAAGGCTTTCTTACAGGCTTTCTTTAATCTAACTAAGGAATGGGATTATGTTACTAATCCAACCCTTTCTTATGCGGGAATCTATATCCAGCCCTCTTTAGAAGGAACTATTGTTTCTACTAAAGAAGTCAAAGACTATATCATTTCTCTTATTTGATCACTGATATCGGAAAGACTGAGGTTCCTTATATTTCAAGCTTCCTAGCTAATGATGGCGGTCCTATCACTAGCGGAGAAAATGACCCAGATATCAAGCAATTCTTAAAGGCAATTACGGATAACAACTTTGTCTTAACCGATAGTGGCTTGACCAATAGTATTGCCGGTTTCACTAAAAACTATACCTATTCCTTGAAGGACAATGAGACTAGGCTCAACATCGTTAAAGGCAGTGCAGTTAGTATGTCTTCTCCTTACTACACTTATTCCTTAAAGGATGGCAAGATAGATACTGCTTCTTTAGCTAAATATACTCTTGGCGCTTCTAAGCCTAATCCCTTCATCGGTGAATATGAGATCTTCTCTTCTGGAACCAACTGGACTAAGGAAGAGTACTTAGTCAATTCAGAAAAGCATACTGGCTGCTTCTATCGAATTGAAAAGGCTGGCTCAACTTTAGTTTCTAGCGGCTTGCAGGATCTTTATTCGGTAGTAACCGGATTAAGCAAGAACAACTGCACCTATACCGGATTAATGGTTGAGAAGACTAGTTCTGGCTACTATAATCTTTCGCCTCTTGCTTATGATTCCGATACTGCTAAGGAAACAACCCTTGAGGTGATTGCTACCGTGTCGTCAATCGGTGAAGCTGATGTCGGTTATCTAGCTTAAATATATAAAGGAAAATATCAAATATGAAAAAATCAAGAATCTTATCTGTCTTATCACTCTTATCAATCGTCTCTTTAGCCTCCTGCGGAACTGCCTCAGTCTCTTCTACAACAAGTGATGAAAGTGCAACTTTATCCACTGCTTTAAAGAATATCAGGAAAGGCTTTGATATCTCCGCTAGCATCAATCTCGATAAGACCTATTACGAAGATGATTCCTATGAAACAGTTACTGGTGATACCGGAAGTGAAACCTATCAGGCTAAGATGACCTATATCCACAACGACAAAGAAGCTTTTGAAAGATCAGTACAGCAAATGGATAGCGATGGGGCTTACCAGTCCTTATATGATGATAAGGTTTACCGTGGCAGTGATAATTATGTCTATTACTATTATTTGAATACCGATAACACCGTCTCTACTGATAAAGTCACTAACTATTATGGAAGCAATGTCAGCTAGGCCATGGCTGGTACCGCTAATCCTTTTGATTCCATCATTGAAGATGACTTCACTAAGAACACTGATGGCTCTTATTCCCTTAATACCACTAAGGGAACGATGCTAGTTGATAACCTCTATGTCATCCTTTCTGATCAGTATTCCAATATCTCTAAGGTTACCTTAACCATCAAGGATGGAAACTTTGCTACTATCAAGATCTCCACTGAGGATTATTCAAGCACCGAGACCGATTCCAGTTACAACACTCTCTATTTCACCCAGACTTCCAATATCACCGCTACTTTAGGAAACATCGGATCTACGGCTTTCGAAACTCTCTCCCCTCAGGAGCATAAGAGCAATGTCGAACCTTTGCAGACAGCTATTGATGAAGTCAAGCTTCAAACTATCAGCTGACCTTCTCGCAGGAAGTCGTCTCTACTGATAGTTCAGATACCAACACCAAAGTCTGGGATATCTATCTCATTCCTGCCGATAGCACTATCTATTTCCGCTTAAAGAGCGATAGCTTATCATCAGCTGAAATGGTCTTAAAGAAAGCTAATGACACTGATACTAAATTAACCGTCTATAGCTATGATGACACCGCCGGAAAGTCCATCACCGGTGTAGCGCGACTATGCTGCTATCAACAACCTCTTCAGCTATGAGGAATGGGCCCCTACTCTCAATCTAAGCGCTGATGTCTTTGATTACAATGACTCCACTTTGAAATTCGATGCCGCTTCCAGCGTTGTCGGAAATGTACCTTATGAGATCGGCTCTCCTTTCCTAGTCGATGAATGCAAATATGTCTTCCATGGTTATGCCGATAGCGGAACTATCTCCTTAACCGATGAGGGCAAAATGAATGATGCTTCCTTCCATTATGCTTATTCTAGCTACTTCTATAAATACGAAGGAACTGTCGACTTCAAGTATTCCAATATCGGTACTACTACTCTTCCTAGCGAAGTAGTCTTTGAGGACTAAGAATGAAAAGAAAATACTTTCTTCTTCTCTCTCTTCCGCTTCTTTTAGCATCCTGCTCAAATAATATCAGCAGTTCTTCTCCTTCTTCTTCAGCAAGCTCAGCTTTAGATTCTTCTAGTTCTAGAAATAATATCTCTTCCTCTACTTCAGAAAGCGAAGTCAAAGCTGAAGATATAGAGGATACTGACTCCCAGTATTTTGAGTTCAAGCTTTTAGATAATGATACCTATAAGATAGAAAGCCTAGCAACTAATGACCCTCCTAAGAGGGTCGGGATTCCTGCTACCTACTTAAATAAAAGCATCACCGCCATTGCTGATGGAGCATTCAGGTCGGCTGGAGGAGTAGAAATCATCCGCTTAAGCGATAGTATTTCGGCTTTAAACAGCAAAGCCTTTATTGACTGCACTACTATTAAAGAAGTCTTGGTCTATAAGACTAATACTCATTATCAAAGCCTTAATGGCGTTCTGTATAGCTTTAACAAATCCACTTTAGTTTATTTCCCTTCCGCAAAGGAAGGAGAATATTCTCCTATTGATGAATGTACTGTCATTGCTTCTTTTGCCTTTCAGTCATCAAGGAAACTAACCGCCTTTTCCTCTAACAAGGTCGTAACTATTGAAGGTAATGCTTTAAATGCTTCCAAGTTTACTTCTCGTATCGCTTCAGCTAGCTTAAAGACTATCGGTGAGAGTGCCTTTGATACTTGCACTAATCTGTTAACTATCTCCTTGAATGAAGGCTTAGAGGAAATAGGGGCTTCCGCTTTTACTTTCTGTACTTCCTTAAAAGAGTTAGTCTTACCCGCTTCCTTGAAGAAATTGGAGCCTTTAGCTTTCTTTAACTGCAAAAAGAATACAAAGATAGAATTTAAGGGCGATTTGATTACTTCTATCCCTCATGACTGCTTTGGCTATAACGGAACTGGTAATACTGAATTAAAAAAGTCACACTTCAAAGCAAACTAGAAAGTATCGGCGATGATGCCTTTACCGGTGATCAGGCCATGAAGAATCTGACTTTACCGGAAACTTTAGAAAGCATTGGATCAAGTGCCTTCTATGCCTGCAAAGACTTAGCAAGTCTTGTGATTCCTAAGAACGTTAGTACCATTGGCGATATGGCTTTCTATGGGACGATTGCTTTAGCATCTTTAACAGTCGATAGCTCTAACCAGTATTTTGAAATTAATAACAATTCCTTAACTGATATCGGCAACACTAAAATCCTTTTTGTCATCTATAAAAGAGGTGAGTATCAAGTCAAAGAAGGCGTAGAGACTTTGTCTCGGCGCTGCTTTGGCGAATCTATTTATGTGACCGGAATCACTCTTCCGGTTTCCATCAAACACCTCTATCTTCCTTTTTACGGCTGTACCTCTTTAACTAGGTTATCTTATTCAGGAACAGTTAGTCAGTTTGAGACTATCACTAACAATTCCGTTTTTACTGATTCTTCCAATGAGACCCACAATTGGAATGAAGGACTCTCCACCATTGCTTATGTTCAGTGCAGTGATGGTAACTTCACCATTGAATAATTTATTTGTTTAAAGTGGTCTTTTCAAAGAAGATATCTTTAAAAATTTTGTCTTTCCGTATTTGCACTAAAATAAAGAAAGGCAACTTTTTGTCTATATCAAATAAGATGAAAGTTTCAAATTAATCTATGAGAAGAGAAAATTTTAGATTTTTTTAGTCTTCTTTTTTCTTCTTGAATACAGGCACAGTCTTTTTTATGATTAATAAGTCAATTGTCCGATAAAACAATTGGAAAGGTAAATTAATTATATGAAAAAAGGAAAACTTTTAGTTCTCTCACTTGTCTCTTTAGGTATGTTAGCTTCTTGCCAATTAGGTGCTAATTCTACTAGTTCTTCACAGGCTGACTCTTCCTCAAGCAGCTAAGCAATCAGTTCTTCTAGTTCCTCTTCTACCCTTCCTGAGCCTACTAAATATAAGGCCTTAGACTTAGTTAACACTGCTTATCAGAATTTCACTGCTAACTTCAAGGCTGGCGATGAGATTGCTGAAAAAACTACTAAGACTTTATCTTTAACCTTTACTAACAATATGGGTTCTAGTGCCGCCTACTTAGGATTAGAAATCAATGATACTTATTATGCCTTAACCGCTGATACTACCGGATATATTCTTTCTCTTGATTTCACTATGCCCTCAAAGGATATCTTAGTTGCCTTTGTAAATATCGATGAAGAAGAATCCGATGGCTTTAAAGTCAACTATTCCAATACTGATTCTTATTCAGTCCTTGGTATTGATAAGACTAAGAAAATGAGCGGCTAACATAGCTTTTCTGTTTGGATTGCTGCCGGTTATGTGATTAAGAAGGTCAGTTATACTTCCGCTTCTGTTACTACTCCTGTTGAAATCACTAGTTATTCTGATTCTTATATGCTTCCTGATTCCACTGAAGATATCACTTTAGCTATCGAGGTTGAAAATACTGGCGTTAAGAACATCACTTATAGTGGCGTTAACAATAAATTTGATTCTGCTAAGTCGGTTCTTCCCACTTCCGTAACTGTCGGAAAGACTATTACCGTTTCTCCTAGCTTTGTAGCTGGATATGGACTAGATTCCTATACTTTCAGCGATGAGACTATCGAATCTACTACCGGTGAAGGTTACTCCTTTGACTTTGTCATGCCGGACAAGGATATTGCAATCACCTTTACTACTAAGGCTTTACCGACTATTTCCTTAAAGGCTACCGATCACTTAACTAGCGCTAAGTACTATTCTGACTTTGAATGCAAAAACCAGATTCAGTATTATGATGCCAAGACTTCTGACTCCATCATTGCTGTCTTCACAACTGAGGATGGCTATGGTATCACCGATGTCAGTGTTGAAGGCGATGAAGAAGCTTTTGTCTATTCTTCTATGAATAGTTGGAACATCTCTGGTATCACTATCAATACTGATATCATCTTAGATGTCACTGTTGTTAAGAAGCAGACAGTCAGTTTTGCTACCGTCACTGGTTTGACCTTTGCTCTATCCGATGAGACTTCTTCTTTCTTGCCTGGCAAAGAAGTTGATTTCACCATCACTCCTGATTCTGGCTATATTGTCGCTACTGATTCAGTCTCCGTAAAGGATGCAAATGGCCATGATGTTGACTGCTCCTACAACAAGTGGAGTAAATCTTATTCATTCGAAATGCCGGAAACTGCTGTAACAGTTACTGCCGGTGCTACTAAGCTCCAGGCTGCTAAGGTCACAGTTGTTAACAATGATACTAACAATGCTGCCAAAACCATGAGTTTTGAAGGCGACATCAGTGATGCTTCCTTAACCGCAATTGGTTCCTCCTCTTCTTTCTATATTCAGGATACTGTCGATTTTGAAATCGACTTCTCCGATAATGCCTGGACTGGTGCCATCTCTGTTAAGCAAGGCGATAAGGATGCTGTCACTATCGATAATGAAGAAACCGGAAATGCCTTTATCAATGGCTCATTTGTGATTACTGAAGCTGATATCATTATCACTATTCTTCCTGAGCATAAGACAACTAGAGTCATCACTACTACAGTCGATTCGATTATTGCCCCTTCTTATCGGATCAATAGTGCAACTGCTGTTTCCTTTGTTTCCGGTCAGGCCATTGCTCCTACCTATTCCAATGATAAAATCACTATCAGTTTTGCTGCTATTACTGATGGACACCGCTATATACTAACTGTCATGAATGGTGAAACCAAAGTAAGTACTAAAAAAAGTTATGATGGCCTTTCCTATTCCTTCACGATGCCTGATGCTAACGTATCTCTTACTCTTGTTGATCAGACTATCAATTATGCCACTGTCACCATCAACAACAATACCTCCAATGCTAGATTAACTTCCGAAATCAGAGATTCCAACTTCGTTACTGTTGGAAACGGCGGGAAAATCGAAATTGGAACTACAATCAGTTTTACCAGTTCTGATAAGAACGTCAATGTGAAAGTTGAAATGGGTGGAGAAGTGACTAAAAATGAAGCCTATGCTTCTAGCTTTAATTTCACTGTCACTGCCGATCTCACTGTCACTTTCACCGATATTACTACTTCTGCCTAAAATTAAAACTATAATAGACGACATGTCAGCGAAATCTAAGGAGATAAGATAATGAAGAAATCAAAATTATTAGTGTCTTTACTTTGCATCATGACTTTATCAGGATGCAAAGGCATTAGCAGTTCTTCTACAAGCAGTACTACTAGCGATAGTTCAACCACAAAGATTGATTATCCTTATGTCGAAAGAGGGAAAATCAACTCAAAGGTTACCGATAAGATCCTTTCTTATTCTGATAATTTAGCTTTGGGCAAATGGACTTATCATTCTTCTTTATACAATACCTTGACTGCTAATTTTATGAATATGAACATCGAAACTACTGATAGTTTCTAGGACAATGATGTTTATATTGGTTCTTCTACCATTTCTAATCTTTCAGCTACTTCTACTCTGGACGGTGATACTACTTTAAAGTCCACTGATACTGTCACTGCTGAAGGCTATGAAAAAGATGGTATTCTCAATTATTATTATGATAATACTTCTTATTCAGATGCCTACCCTTACTTTGACTCCTTCAGCAATGATACTACACATTCTGTAAGTTACTTAAAGAAAGCCGCCGGCTTTGTTTTAACCTATGTCGGGACTATTCTTTCTGATCCTGAAGCCTTCATAACTAACAATGTCAAAACCTATATCGTTGCCTGCACCATCGAAACTGAGCAGATATTGACTACCACTTATGAAGACGGCTCTATGGATGCTAGCTTTTTTTCTCCGTCATTCCTGCTGATACAGAAAACTACTACACTCCTCTTAGTGAGTCATATACCGCTTCCTTAGATATTGATGGCTCCATCAAGTCAATTAAGACAGAATCTTATCAATACAGTGATAAGGAGTTTTTAGAGCCTTACTACCATACGACTTAGACTTATGAAGTCTCGAGTGATTTTTTAGGTGATTACACTGATAGTCTTCACGATTCAACTAGTACTTCCAATACTCTCTTTGGAAGAACCGGAACCACTGTTGATACCACCAAAGTCAAAGATGGGGATATTGCTTTTGATGAAGCAAAGAAAATCTGCTCTGGAATTGAAGAACATTCCTATAATGCCACTCATTTCAACTATACTTCAGTTCTTGATTCCAATGACAAGACCGGTCTTCATTACTCAGTTACAAACTCTGGCCAAGTCTATAAGGATGATATCTATTATGAGACGGGTGCAACAACGGTAAACGTTGATAAAGTTACCGATAGTTCTGTCTATACGGATAAAGACTATACACAGTCCTATACCTTAAAAGGAACTATTGATAAGCTGGCCCATAAGAAAACCTATACCACCGGTGAGTGTGATATAGCTATCTATTCCTTTGATGACTCGGCAACGGATGGATTCATGTATGCTAATGAAATCATTCAGCCAGTTTCTGATACTGTAAAATCCTACTCCGGTTTTGAACCTGACGGTCCTTATTCCTCTTATTCTGTAAGCAAGCTGACTTCAGATGATTTAATCTCAGCTACTTCAAAAGGCGGCCTAATCAATATCAAGTTCAAATGTTTCTATTCAGGAAACGTTACTGGCGAATACAACACCTTCGAAGTAACCATCAAAGACAATGTCTTACAGAAAGCTATCTACACTAAAAAAGATGACTTCTTCACTTACGGAACCTCTGCAAATAGCAGTGGAGAAAACGCTTATAGCTTCCATACTACCATTTCTACCTATAATTATTCAGTTGGTGAGTTAACAACTTATCAAGGATAATAAAAAAAGACCGTTACGTTATTTCGTAGCGGTCTTTTTTAATGCCTGTTTTCTACTTCTTATCAGTTCCAATAAAGGATCTCAGCCTTTCGTTAGTGGATTGATTAAAGATATAGTCAGGAGTTCCTTGATCAACAATGTAGCCTTTATCCAAAAAGATAATCTGATCAGCGGCTTCTTTAGCAAAGCTCATTTCATGAGTGACGACAATCATAGTCATGCCTTCATTAGCCAGCTCTTTCATGACATTAAGGACTTCGCCAACCATCTCCGGGTCAAGAGCACTAGTAGGCTCATCAAATAAGAGAGCCTGAGGCGACATACAAAGAGCTCTAGCAATAGCCACTCTTTGCTTTTGACCGCCCGAGATTTCAGAAATACGGAAATGGATTCTATCCGACATTCCGACTCTTTCTAAGTTAGCAAGTGCGATGTCCTCAGCTTCTTCTTTGGTTCTATGAAGAACTTTCCTCTGAGCTAAAGTACAGTTAGCTAAGACATCCTTATTGTTGAAAAGATTGAAGGACTGGAAGACCATACCTAACTTGGCTCGGATTTCATTAGTGTTGAATTTTCCGTTGATGATATCGACTCCATCAAAGAAAATCTGACCGGAAGTTGGAGTCTCCAATTTATTCAAGCATCTAAGCATAGTTGATTTGCCAGATCCTGAAGGACCTAATATTACTAAACATTCACCACGTTTAACATCAAAAGAAATATCTTTTAAGACTTCCGTTGTTCCAAAAGTCTTGGCAATATTCTTAACGGAAATAACCGGGCCTGAGTAATCAGGCTTAAAAGTATTAGTGTCTTTCATTAGGCATTAGCTTTCTTAGCCTTGAAGTGGCTAAATCCAAAATTGATCTTCTTCCCATCCATTTTAATCTTAGCTAGATGAAGAATACCGTTAGTGAGTAAAGTTAGAATCAAATAGATAGCGGCAATGATGACATAAGTAGCCACTAAGAAGTAGTTCTTATTGGAAGCCTGACCAGCCTGGAAATATAGTTCAGTGACGCCAATAACATTAAGAACTGAGGAATCCTTAATATTGACGATCCATTCATTCCCGATAGTCGGAATAGAATTCTTGATTGCCTGAGGAAGAGCGACACTAAACATCGTCTGGAATCGACTCATACCTAAGGATCTAGCGCCTTCAGACTGTCCATTATCAATTCCGTTTAAACCGGATTTGACAATCTCACCCATATAGGTGGCAGTATTGAAAGTGATAATGATAAGACCGGCAAAGAAGAGACCATCAAAAATCTTGGCATTCTGTAAGAAATCATTCCAATTCAAGCCCATAGCTAGACAGCCAAAATAGAAAATCATGGCTTGGACCATCATCGGAGTGCCTCTTACGACTACCGAATAGATTTTGCAGATCCAAATAATCAGATACTGCCAAGCTTTGGTATACCAAGGGGAATTCTTATGGACATGAATCTGTTCACCTAAAGCTAAAAAGATACCAAGAAATAAACCTACTATGGTTCCAAAGATGGAGAGAACAATAGTAGAGACAATACCATAAAGATAAAGTTGCCAGGAATTCTGGAATAAATAACCAATCTGTTGAAATAATGACATTTTAGAGAGAAGAACTCCTAGTCACGGCCGCTTCCATCATCTCTAATCTCTCAGCATCGGTTATTTCCTTTAAAGCGGCATTGAGCTTGCTCTGAAGTTCAGTGTTGCCTTTTTTGATGCCGATAGAGACACCTAAAGAAGATAAAGAATCTCCTAAAATAGTCTGATCGATGTGAACAATACCTAAGTTAGTGAAAGAACTGATTAAAGATTCAGCAACCGGATACTCGGCAGTCATAGCAAAGGCTCCGCCTTGGTCGACATTAGTAGCTGCTAAAGCAAAGGAATCAACGGGATTATTGTGAATAGCTCCATAATTAGTCTTAAAGACATCTTCAATGATATCGTCAGTGACAGTCTGACTTTGTGAGACAATCTGCTTGCCCTTAATAAAAGTAGAAAAGTCAGTTGAAGAGATAGCCGAAGTATACTGATCAGCGATATCCTTCTTAGTGATAAGAACCAATTCGGAATGATAATACTCATCTGTGAAATCAATCGATAATTCACGTTCAGCGGTATCAGTCATACCGGCAATAACCGCATTGATCGTGCCAGCCTGAAGATTAGGAATCAGAGAAGTCCATTCAGACTGGAAGATAGAAACCTCCATACCGGTTTTCTCAGAAAGCTTTTTAGCTACTTGGATATCATAGCCATCAGCATAAGTTCCCGAATGGTTAGATACTTCAAGAGTGTAGTCATTAGATTTAGTCTCGGCCCAGTTGAACGGCGCATAATTGACTTCCATGCCAATGACTAACTTATTGGAGTTATCAGAAGTGCTTCCGCAGCTTGCAAGAGATGAGAGCATCAGAACCGACATACCAGCTAAAAATAGAGTCTTCTTCATGGCTTTTTCCCTCCCGTGGGTGATTAGATATTTGCCATAAGAAGAAAAGGCGGTAGTTTCCCAATTAAGGAAAGCTACCGCCTATTGACTCATAAAATAAATTACAAGTTCAACACGCAATAGCTCTCCACCGTCAGTGAAGACGGTGACAGTCGGATCTATGTTATAGATTCGCCCAAGCACTCCTAGAGTTAAACCTAGAAGCCCTTCGGCAAGAACACCCTTTCAGTTAGGATCGATGCTATTTAACTAGCTAACCTAACCTACTCTTGAATCCTCGCGCCTCTACTTTGTGACAAATACAATTTTCTTTAGGAACTGCCTAAAGACTAAATTATCAAAACATTATAGAAGCCAAAAGTAAAGTATTATTTTCATTTGTTTTTAATTCATCCTACAAAAAACAGGTAATCTAAGGCCTTTTGAATCTGATGAAAGGGTTTTCATCTTCAAAGAAAAGAGGTGGCTTAATGCCACCTCTCTTCTCTATTTCCGTTTCTTATTAGATAATTTCTTTGATTTATTCTTAGTCTTGCTAGAAGACATGTTCTTGGAATAATAGTTAATATCCTTACTTCTCTTAGCTTTCTTGTTGTTATGATGAATAATGAAGAAGAAAAGCAAGAAAATCAAGACGATTAATACGGCAGCTGCAATGATAATGAGGATATATTTTTGATTCTTGTTGAGCGTGACATTGAGTTTAAGACTAGCTAATTTTGTTTTGCTATCTCCGCTTAAATAGATGGAGATAGTGGCACTACCGTTTTTTACTCCGGTAATTAAGCCGGTATCAGAAACCGTAGCTATATTGGTGTCTGAGGACTCGTAAGCCAGACTTTCATCATCAAAGGAATTATTAGCCGTGACATTCAACTGATAAGTAGAGCCTTCATTGACATTAATAATTAAGTCGCCCTGAGTTGAAGCTAAACCCGATAGAGAGACAGCTTCTTTAACGTTGATAGTAGATGAATAAGTAGTCGAAGATAAGGAAGAAGTGGTATCGACTGGATCTAGCTTAAATGACAAAATAGTAGTTCCATTAGCTTTAGGAGTTAAAAGACCGGTTTTATAATCAAAAGAAATAAGGTTTTCATCATAAGCGATCTCACTTAACTTGTACTTAGTATTCTCTTTTGATTCCGGAATATTAAGATTGAGGGTCAGTGGAGTGCCAACGTGCATATTATAGGAAGACTTTAGATTAGAGAAAGTAAAGTCTGTATCATCGGAAGAAGTATCATCACCGAAGACTTTGTTCACCCATTCAGGATGATCAACATAAGGATTACGGTTGTTCTGAACATTCTTATAGATAAGATTGTTCCTATGCTTCTCATAGTTATCGACAGGATCTAACGCATTCCAAGCTAAGAAATCAGAAAGATTGTGGAAGACACCGTGGTAATGAGAATCATCGTCAGTAAGAGTATTGTCATCAGTCAGCAAAAGATAAGGCTCAGCTTCAGTATTGGTATCTAATTTTTTCGAGAACCTCGTAGCCATATAGAAAAGAGCCCGAGCGATATCGCCTTTCCACTTATCAGTCGGTTCAAAAGCATCTTCCCCTTTTTCGGTCTTACCAATCCAGCCGCTAACCTCAGTGGTGCCATCTCCGTAATAGCAATAAACTTTTCTAGCACTGTCATGGTTAGCAACATTTCCATAGAACTTATCGTTATGAACATTATTGGTATTATGATCAGCTGCAATCAGATGGTGCAAATCCGTTCCTGCGCCTCGGCAAGGATTCCCGCTAGGTGAAAAGCCATGGCTTTTAACCCAGACATGTTCCTTATCAACCTGGATAGTGGAATTAGGTTTAGTCTTATTAGTCCAATCAATGTAGTTCTTAGAAGAATCAATAGTATAGGTAGACTTATTGATATCAGTGTTGATGGCTTTGGTCTTCGTGGTGTTATCGGCAAAGTAAAGCATCGTCTCGAAATAGTTTCCGCCCGTATCAAGAGTAAACTTATAAGAATCAGGATCAATAGTCTGACTTAAATCCCAATTACGGTCAGTGATCTTATACCAATCAGTGACATTAGAATAGGTAACATAAGTGTTGCTGACTGAGATGACATCATATAGGGAAGTCATCAAAGTACTACCGGATTTACCGGACTGATTTCCATAATAGGCAGCAATTTCTGAATCGGTAGAATCAGCAAAGTCTAGCTTAGAACTAGAATCATAGGCTTTTCCCTGGAAAGAGGAAGAAGCCTTTAATGTAGGTGAATTAAAAGAACAGAGAAGCAAGACAGGAAGAAACGATATTAATACAGTTTTTTTCATGTTCTTATTCTACCATTGAGGAAAAGAAGAAGGAATATTAAATCTTGGTAAAACAAGCGCATACATCTATTTACTCTTGGGTTTTTACGATAGAATATCTTTAATGAAAACACAAGATAACAAGATAGCTATGCCCTCTAACCAGAAGTTCCTCATCGTTCTTGACTGTGATGGCACCCTTTTAACCGATGACAAGAGTATCTGCCCTTTAACGGCTAAGTACTTGAAATATCTTCAAAGCCAAGGAAATATCGTCGCTATAGCTTCAGGAAGACCCTCTCGTGCTATTTTGCCTTACTACAACAAGCTAGGCCTTAATGGCCCCTTTATAGCTTATAACGGCGGTTTAGTCAAAGATCCTAAGGATCCTAGTTTTATTCCTATCGAAAAGAAGATTCCTCTTCAAGTAATCAAAGACTTCTTGGTTCATTTCAAAGAAGAAAGCTTCTTTAATCTGATGTCCGAAGACGAAGATGATCTTTACTATCTTAGGGAAGAAGACTGCTTCGATGATTTCTTCCATCCCCGGGATATCAATAAACATACTGGTTCCTTATTAAAGCAGATGCATAAGGATGTCTTTGCTTTCATCATTCAATGCTATGACCAGTCACGGCATCAAGTAATTTCCAATTATGTCAATTCCTATCCTGACTTAGGCATCAGGTACTGGTATGATTCACCTCTGTTTGGTGAGTTCTACCATTATTCAGTCAATAAGTCGACGGCTATTGAAAGCCTCGAAGAAAGATATCAAATCGATAGAGCTCATACGATTGCTTTCGGCGATGCCCCTAACGATATCGAGATGATCAAGAAAGCCGGTATTAGCTTTGCCATGAAGAACGGATCTGACCAATTGAAGGAAGTCAGCACCTATGTAACCTTAGAAGACAACAACCACGAAGGCATCTACCTTTCTTTAAGGAAACTCTTTGAAGGAAAATAGAAAAAGCTCCGGTTAAGGAGCTTTTTTGATATCGGCAACTTATTCTATAGTCCCATGCTCTTCTTAAGTTCAGCAGTAGCCTCATCGACATACTTCTGGGCTTTAACATCATCTAAGCCTGTTACTTCATAATAGAATTTAACCTTTGGCTCGGTGCCAGAAGGACGGATAGCAATAAACCCGCCTCCCACAAAGTCAAAGCGCAAGCAGTTAGTGATATCAATATCAGGATTGACTAAAGGAGCAATAGACTTGTTCTTGAAGTCATAGACTTTTCTTTCCTGATAATCATACAGGAAGGAAACTTGCTTAGAGGCTAAGGAAGTAAAAGGATGTTCTCTTAGCTTGGTTATCTGCTCATTCATGAGCTTTAAGGAATCAGCGCCATTGAAGTAGACGGAGACCTGTGTGTTGTAGTAAAGACCGGTTCTCTTTGAAAGTTCCTCATAAGCCATATCAAGAGTCAGACCGCGTCTTAGATAATACTCAGTCATATCGGCGATAGCCACTATCGACTGGAGAGAATCCTTATCACGGACAAAATCAGCTAACAAATAGCCGTAGCTTTCCTCATACCCGAAGAGGTATTTCTGTCCCGAGGCTTCAATCTGATCAGCCATGTTGCCAATATATTTGAACCCAGTAGCAGTAGTTCTGACTTTAATGCCATATAAGTCAGCGACCTTAGCGCCCTGAGAGCCCGTGACGAAAGTATTGCAGATTACACCATTCATCGGCAAGATATTGCGTCTTTTTAAGGTGCCTAAGACAAAATCAATTAAAAGAGCGCCAGTCTGATTACCGGTGAATCTTTCTTTCTTGCCGTAGCGATTGATAAAGGCAATACCGCATCTATCGGCATCGGGGTCAGTGACAATGATGAGACTATATTTCTTGCCTTCAGCATTAAGCTTGTCCAATTCCTGATAGGCGCCTATATAGGCGCCATCCGTTTCCGGATTAGGGTTTTGGGTTCCTTTGAAGTCAGGATCAAAGAAATCCTGATTAGGAACCGTTGTCACAGTATAGCCAGCTTCCCTCAAAGCTTTAGGTCCGACAATACAGTCGCACCCGCATTCAGGAGAGAAGACAATCTTTGTCAGTCTTTCTCCCTGGAATTCCTTCTGATATAAAGAAGTCGAAACTTCCCTGGTGACAAATTCGTCATCATACTTAGAATCATTATCAAGGAAGAAAATCTTACCGTATTCATTTTCGTGGACTTCCTCAAAGGAGACATTCAGTTCATCAGCTAAGCCATCAATAGTTCTGATTAAGCCATCGATAATCTCATAGACTCCCTGGCAGCCTTTCTCATCATAGAACTTATAGCCGTTATACTCTTTAGAGTTATGGCTAGCAGTGATCATTAAGCCACCCACACAGTTGAACTTCCTAACAGTATAGGATAATTCCGGAGTCGGGTGAGGCTCTTTGAAGGTGTAGACCTTGATTCCCATCTCAATCAGGACTTTAGAAGCGATGTTCCTGAATTCCTTGGAGTAATGGCGGTTATCAAAGGAGATAGCTACGCCTCTGGTTTTAGCGCTAGGACCATATTTAGATAAAAGGAATAAGCCAACACCGATAGTGGCTCTTCTGACAGTGAGAAGGTTAAGTCTGCTAGATCCCGGCCCTAATAAGGCTCTCATACCGGCGGTTCCAAAATGCAGATTAGAAGAGAACATCTCTTTTAAGGTGTCATCATCAGCCTTGTTGATATAGTCCTTATCAGCAGAGAAAACCCAACTAGAATTCAGCCAGGCCGTCTTTCTTTCTAGATAATCCATTATGTTAACCTCTTTTTACTCGACGATTGCTTTTATTATAGTTGATAGCTAAATACAGGGCAACGAAATTACTTGCTATTGAGAGTAGGAGTTAGGCCTTTGCGCTTTTTATCGAGAAATTCAGCGAAAGTCTTTTCGCTTTTGTCAAGTTCCTGACAAAGATGAAGATAGTTGTTAATTCCTTCTTCTTCGGTTGAATACTTTGAGTAAGCTTCCAGTAAAGGGGAGAAAGCCAAATAGCTTCCTAAAGTCCCAAGATCTTTTTCCTTTTTGCAGAGGAAATAGGTCAAATTATAGATATCCTTATATTCCACCCCATTAAAGACAATCGTGGTCTTCTTAGAAAGAAAATAGCCTAAGGAAAAATAAGCTAAGGAGCTGTCGCTGAGATTTTCTAACTCCAAAACCTGATTGTAGATATCAATATGGTCTTTAGCATAGTCGGAAGAGAGCATCTGCTCGGAGATCAATTGATATCTTACTAGCTCCAATAAGACAGGGTCTAATCCTGGACCATAGGCTAACATCGTCTTGCCAAGGGCTTCATACGAATCAAAGCAAAAACCTTTGATCCTTAGAGACATATAAGGATTAAGGATATAGCTTGCCTTAAAGACAAAAACATCATCGGGAATAGAAAGAAGATAAAGCTTCTTGATCTTCTCATACTTCTCATTATCTTTTTCTTTTAAGAAGCTGACTAGATTCTCGCTTCTTAGCTCTTTTGCCATTTCATCCGAAAAGAGATACATATCCTTAGCTAAGGTAAAAAGAGAATCATAGGTTTTGTTTTTATATGTGTATGACATAGTCTTTTCCTTTCCTAAGTTCCAGCATTGAAGATAATGCCTAAGATAAAGACAACAAAAGAAATCAATCCTAAGAAGCCAGCCAAGGTGGAGAAAGAAATGGTCATAGCATAAAGAACCTTATAGAGACGCTTGTTCTTTAAGGAGGCGACATTCATGACGGCCTTGAAGTCAATATATGAGCTAGAAAGCTTAGAGAACTCTTTGATATCGTTCTTTAAAGTCAGACGGTTATTGATGGCACCGGCAATATAGTCATAAAGCTTTTCCTTTCCGTTTCTTAAATCATCAAAGACCTTATCGGAGTTCTTCCTTAAGAAACGCTTAGCATAATTGTAAGGCTCGGAAATTCTGGCTCGATAAGTATGGAAAGCAATGAAGGTAATATCATATAAAAGCAATAAGACCGGATAAAGGTACCAGATATAGGTCATGACACGGCTAGGATCAGGATGGACTAGATAGTATCTAAAGACACTAGTCGGATAGGTAGCCATCACAAGCAATAAGACATTCAGAATAATAAAAAGCAAAGCCTCTAAGAACTTTCCGATAGCTTTAGTATCTCTTTGACTGGAGAAGGCTCGGCTTTTAACAGCATCAATCGCCTGATACACTAATTCATTAGTATCAGAAAGATAGTATTCCAGCTGATTGTTGACAAGCTTCTTCTTTTCTTCCGGGGTATCTAAGTTAGACATGATGATTTCATTTAAGGGTACTTCCTGACGATGGTAGCTAAACATCAAATCGCCGATGGATTTGACTTCGCCTTCATAGTTAGGATCAATCGTAAAGGGATTAAGGTAATATTCCGGGAAAGAATGCAGAGAAAGATAATTCACTTTGGTTTCTAAAATAAAGCAGTCTTTAACAGTCTTCAAATCAAAATTCAAAGAATCATAGCCTTTAACGACTTCATAGGCCCTAGAAGAAATAACCTTTCTGATCTCGCTTACACTGCCTGAAAGTATTTTATAGGCTTCACTGTCTTTGATCTTATTGGAATACTGGAAAGCATAGATGGAGCAGTTCCATCCGGATTCTTCAGCTAAAAGATAAAACTTTAACTGGTTATCCATATCTATGCCTCAACTAAATAAACCCAGTTGAAGAACTGAGCAAGAAAGCCATCCTCTAAAGGGATTATTTGTCTAATTTCAATCAAAAAGAAACCTAACGATCCATAGGTGAAGATAAAGAAGACGATGACATAGAAAATATGGAAGATTACTTTTATCGGTTTATGAATATTCGGGTTAGAGCCAATAAAAAAGAATTTTACAATCAAATAGGAAATAAGATAAAGACCTAAATACAGTACTAGCAAAGCAAAGAAGAAAGACAGGTGAAGGATTTCACCATCAGTCAGTTCCGTATAACCCTTAAGGAGAAAAGAAACAGCCGGAAGGTTAAAGGTACCGATCTTATATTCAATATTGGGAAACCTGATATTAAACGCAAATAAGGCTCCAACTGTCAAAAAAGGGATTATAGAGCAGAGAGTAAAGGACTTCAAACGGTTATCCGGCAATAAAATCGCCGGAATGAGAAACAATGGGATAAGAATCAAAACTAAATAAGACAGTGTCATTAATAGCTAAGCTATCTTGCTCAATGATTCCAAGATAGCCTTTTCTTTCTCCGGAAGGGGAGAATTGAATTTCTTTCCTGACAAATAACTTAAGACTCCCGGAACATCATCCTTAAAGGCAAAATAAGAGGCATGCAAGAACTGGTTCTTGAAGCCATACATCCTATCGAAAGTATCATTGACATCAAAGTCGCCGTATTTGCTATCTCCGACAATCGGATGCCCGATAGCGGCAAAATGGACTCTTAACTGATGAGTACGGCCAGTCATTAGTTCAGCTTCAACTAAGGAGAAACCGCAAGAATAGGCTTTGATTCTAGTAAAGACTGTTAATGCCGGCTTAGCAAACTTATCGTTTCTAGCGACATGAACCATATGCTTAACCGAATCTTTGACCAAAGGAAAATCAATTTTCCCGGTGCCGTTGGTGATTCCTCTAACCAGCAAAGTATATTTCTTCTCAATCTTATCTCTTTCTCTAAAAAGAGTTAGAAGCTCCTGCAGTGCCGGAAGGGTTTTACCAAAAACCACAATACCGGAAGTGTTTCTATCTAGTCGGTGGGCAGGGGAAGGAGTAAAGCCAGTTAAAGAATCAGGATCAAATTCGCCTTTTTTGGCTAAATAGTTTAAGACCATGTTCTGAAGGGTGATACGATTCTCGCCTTCATCATCGGCGTGAACCAATAATCCTCTAGGCTTATCGACTATCAAAACATTATCATCTTCGTAGATGATATCAAAATCAGGTTTTACTGGTCTTAAAATGGCTTCTTTATGGAACTTATCAAGCAGGACTTCCTTGAGATAGATATCAATCTGGTCTCCTTCTTCAAGGATATAGTCAATCTTAGCCTTCTTCCCGTTAACCTTCACATCCTTCTGACGGAACATCTTGTAAATAAAGGAAATCGGAGCATCCTTAAGCATGCGCTTAAGGAACTTATCGATTCTTTGATTAGCCTCATTACTAGTTACATTAAATATCATAATTAAAATTATACCATTAGAAACCTTGATTTTAGATTAATAATAGTAGTATGTTGAGTTTTTTCTTGACAATATTCTTGCTTACGCTAAAATAGATATTGCCGTTTTAAGCGGTAGGCTATTAATAGTAGCTGTTATCGAAAAACATATTCAGCATGGAGCGATACCCAAGAGGCTGAAGGGGTGGGCTTGGAAAGCTCATAGACAGGCAACACTGTGCGAGAGTTCAAATCTCTCTCGCTCCGCCATTAGAAATGTTTAACGGACTCTATTAAAGGAGTCCGTTTTTTATTCCTGCTTTTTGCTCACCTTTTGTAATTCTCATTCGTTGGTTATATAAAGGGGAAAAATGATTCATCCATCAGAAGAACATTTCACCGAAGTATATAACTCTTATTATCAAGATGTTTTTAGAGTGGCCTTTTCTTACCTTAATTCGGTTGATGAAAGTAATAACGTTATCCAAGATGTCTACATTGAATACTATAGAAAGCCTCCAAAAGAAGAAAAGAACATAAAATCTTGGCTCTTATCAAAAGCAAATCATAGAAGCTTAGATCTATTAAAAAAGCGGAGATTCGGTCTCTTTCTTTTTTAGCAAAGCAGATTGGGATGATTTCAAAGAAAAAATACTAAATAAGAAAGATAATTATCTGTCACCGGACTTTATGGTTTTAGAATCTTATAGATGGAGATTTTCAAAAACAGTCTTTACAATTTAAGTAATCAAGCGATCTACTTTTTCCCCGTTGTATAGTCCCTACAAATACCGACTAGTTTTTCAACTAATTGGTCTTCTTCCTCCGGTTTATAGTCAATAATCGGATAACCGGATAAATATTTCATTAGATCATTAGAAATAGTCTTTCTATCATCCACTGCGACAGTAATAAGAGTTCTAAGTTTATGGTTTTCTAAACGGTCTTTCGTTATTTCTAATTCATTAGGAATTCTTTCTGAATGATTACATTTTTCAGAGTAAAGGAAAAGAACTAAAGTTGCCTTATGAATTAGGTCAAAGTCATTATAGGCAAGACTTAAATCACGAATAGCATAATAAACAGTGATATTGGCTTTTTCTAAAGCTGTAGTTAGCTTTAACCCTAACCTATTAGTAACTTCACCGTTTTTGTAGGTGAGAAAGACTTCCTTATAAGAAGGATTAGTTTTTCCCATAATATCATCCTCCCTTTGCTCTTGCTTACTTTATTATACCTTATTGTAAGCAAAGATAAAAATTATCGACTTCCAATCAAAGCCAAAGCAAGTTTCCTTAAAGAATTGTTAAATTATTTTTAATAGCGAATAGTTTTATTGAAATTATTGATTTTCCTTTTTCTGGAATTTATGGGCATATTTTAGATTCTGCCCTCTTTTCTTCAATCTTTTTTAGAAATAGTTTGCTTAAATGCTGTCATAGGAAGGTTATTCTTATGAAAAGAAACGCATTGAAGTTTTTGGGTCTTATTCCTCTTTTAGTCTTTATAGCCTCTTGCTCAAAGAGCTCTTCTTCAGCTTCTAACAATACCTCCTCAAACAACAATTCCACTAGTACCTCGATTAGTGTTAACCAGCCGGATGAAGTCACAGATTTAATTGAAACCACCAATTATGATTCAGTTGTCTCAGCTTTAACTTTCAGCGAAAGCACAACCGGAATCGATTCAGCTACTAGTGTAAACGCCGGCGATGAAATCACTGCTACCGGAAGTTATAAAGTTTCCGGTACCCAAAGCGGAACTTTAACCATTTCTGCTACTGGTGAAGTCCACCTCTATCTCGATGGTGTTACTTGGACTGGCAAAAAGAAGGTCATCGATATTGCAAGTACCGTCACTAAGATGATCATAACGGTTAGCGGCACTAATACTATTTCCAACACTTCTGACGACAAGAATGTCATCGCTTCGGATTGCACGGGTGACTTAGTCATTAACGGAACAGGAACCTTATCGATCACGGCTACTAAGTCCTGTATCAAGACTGAAGGCACTTTAAAAGTCATTGAGGCTTCTTTAAATCTTTATTCAACCGGCAATGCCTTAAATGCTTCTACTATTCAAGCTAAAGATAGCACCATCTATGCTGAGTCAGGTAAGGATGTTTTCCATGCTGAATTAGCAGATTCCGTTACTGCTTTTACTTTAACTGCTGGATATGTCTATTTAAATGACGTCACTTTAACAACGGGGTCTACAAATAAAGTCTATGGTGATATTGTTCAGGCCGATACCTATATTTATGTTCTTTCTAGAAGCCTTGAAGGAACTACCACTGGTGTCTTTGTCACTGATACCACTGATAATAGAAGCACTTATGATTTAGAGGATGATGACTTCCGGTACATCCATAAGAACAACAAATATCAGAAGATTGCCTCTGACTATATGGGAAGTGAAACCAAATATGCTTTAGCCAAATCCTGCAAAGGCTTAAAAAGCCGGTGAGATTGAATATGATACTGATGGGGATGATGTCGATGATGGCATCGCTTCTTCTACTGATTATCTTATTGAAGTCAAGAATGCCACTATTAACTTCAATTGCGCTGATGATGCCCTTCATTCCAATAACGGCGATACTAATATTGAATCTTCTACTTTGACTCTTGCTACTTATGATGATGCCTCAACTGTTGATCATATGCAGGTCATTGCTGATTCTACCCTCAATATCACTTCTTCCTATGAAGGCTTAGAGGCCGAGCAGCTCTTTATAGATGGAGAGAACACTAACATCAGTATTGTCTCCTCCGATGATGGCATCAATGCCTCGACTGACTATGATGCTACCAATATGTTCATTGAGATCAACGCTGGCTCTATCTATGTTAATGCCTCGGGGGATGGAATTGATTCTAATGGCTATCTAAGAATCAACGGCGGTACGACTTTTGTTGAAGGACCTACGGATGCTGGTAACTCGGCTTTAGATACGGAAAGTGGTATTTACATCAATGACGGCACTCTTTTAGCAACTGGTTCAACTGGCATGTTAGAGCTTCCTTCTACTGAATCAAAGCAGCCTAGTATTGTTTACGCCCCTACTTCTTCAGTCGCTAGTGGAACAGTAGTTTCTTTAGTCGATAGTTCCAATAACACGATTATTTCTAAGACCTTATCTAAGAGTGCGGCTTCTTTCATTGTCTCTGATTCTTCTTTTGCTCTTAATAGCTCTTATACCTTAAAGAGCGGGTCTACTACTCTTAGTACCATCACCTTATCTTCAACTGTCACTAATGATGGTAATCTAGGGGGCAATAACCCTGGCTCTGGCGGTGGTAACCCAGGTGGTGGTAATCCTGGAGGCGGTGGACGTCCTTAGTTTTAATTAGTTCCCCTCAAAAAGACTATTGGTTGATTTCCCAGTAGTCTTTTTTATTGGTTTTTTGTATTTCTCAGTGTAAGATAATCCACGTATGAAAATCATGGTTATTTCGGACTTACATAATGACGAAAACTATACTAAGGCTGCTATAGGCCTTTTTAAGAAAGAAAGCTTTGATAAGCTCTTTGTTTTAGGCGATATCGGAATAGATAGTATTAGGTTATTGAATCCTCTTCATGAAAAGATTTTAGCCGTTAAAGGCAACTGTGACGGGTATGATTTAGATGATATTGCTAGATTCAATCTTCCCTACATTAATTATGACTATGACTTTTCCAAATTCATAGTCATGAGTCATGGCAACTTCTATAGTGACTTCAATTATGACAAACCTTATGATATCTTCTTAGAAGGACATACCCATATGTCGCTTCTAGTAAAGAAAAAGAATGGGCAGATAGTGGCTAACCCTGGTAGTTTATCAGACCCAAGAGACTATAGCCATTCTTACTTAGTGATGGATGAAAAAGGTCTCAGGGTGATTGATATCAATTCCAATGAAGTCGTTCACTTTCTAGAATATTAAAGGAGAAACTATTATGAATTTCTTAATCGGATCAGATATACATGGCTCTATAAAATACGCTAAAATATTCTTTGCAAAGGCTGCTAAATACCAGCCTAAGAAGATTATCCTTTTAGGAGATAACTATTATAACGGTGCCAGAAATGATCCACCTGAAGAATATGCCCCGAAAGAAGTTGTTAAGTTATTAAATTCTTATGCCAAAGACTTAATTTCTATAAAAGGCAACTGTGAAAGTGAAGTCGATCAGATGGTTTCTAGCTTTCCAATTGTCGAGATGGCTAGTATGTTTGTCTTTAATAAGGAAATTGTAATGACCCATGGTCATCATTTCAATTTTGATAATCTTCCTTTAGACCCGGGCGATATCTTCTTACAGGGACATACCCATATTGGTGTTTTAGAGAAGAAAGATAATTTAATCTTAGCAAACCCTGGCAGTGTTTCTCTTCCAAAAGATAATCGGCATTCCTATATGGTTTTAAATGAAGAGGGAATAGCCCTAAAAGACCTCTTTACTGATGAAACCATCAAAGAGATCAAGTTCTGATTATTTGACTATATTTAAAGACTGCGTAAGCAGGTAATGGCGTCCTTCTTCCTTGTAGCGAAGATAGCGGTAATATAAATAGCTTAATAAAGAACAGATTAGGAAAAGAACTAATATAACAGCAATAAATCCTACCCACATCAAGGGGGTAAAGTGTTTATAGTCTAAAAAATCGGTGCCTAAAACACAGATTGTCAATACACCGATATTCCGGAATATCAAAGTACAGATGAAATTATAGCTAAATTACATCTCCGTCATTCCAGCAACTAAAGATAAAGTATCATCAGGAAAGAAAGGAAGAAGATACATCATCGGTAAGGCAGCTTTTCCGCCTAAAGTAAGCAGCCTTTTAGCTTTATCGCTGCTTTCCTTGCCAATAATCCATTCAACAGCTTTCTTGCCCCCAAATCTTCCGATTATGAACATAATAGAAGAAGTCAAAAGAACTGAAGCTGAGCAGATCAAGAAGGTTCTGCTCATTCCCCAAGGCGTTTTATCATTGAAGAGAAGATTCCCTAAAGTCAAAAAGAAGATGGAGCTGATTCCTGGGACAATATTGATCAAAGGCGAAAGAAACAGAAAGAGACAGTAAGCTAAGGCTGGGGATTCATTAGCCCACTTCTGAAAATCAGCAACTAATTTTCCTTCACCGACAAAAAGATTAAACAAATAATAGCAGACCACTAGAAAAAAAGCTAAGGAAACAATTATGGTCAAGGCTCTAAGGGCAATCTTATTGAGGTTCTTTTTCTTTTTCATTGCACGTGAATTGTAACATATCAGCAGCCAAAAATCTTCTTAATTTCAAAAGTCCATCTAGATCAAGGAGTATCTAGATGGACATAATGAAAAAGAATCTATAAGGGAGTAATTAATTATTTAATTCTTTCTTCACAGATAGGATCAAAGAGATGGGCACTCTTAGTATGGAAGTAGACGCGAATCTTGTCTCCCATCTTAATCGGTTTGATTACCGGTACCTTAAAGACTAAGTCAATGCCGCCAAAGTCGGCATGGACATAGTAATCATGTCCGAGCAATTCAGCTACAGTAACAGTTAGATCAAAACCATCCTCAGCTTTCTGATTAGTATCAGGTTCTAAATGAATGTTCTCAGGTCTGATACCAAATGCAACATCATGCTTACGATTATCTTTGGCATTCTGGTCAAAGACAACTTCTTTCAAGTAGCCTGAAAGTTTAGAATCTAGCTCAGCTTTATCTTTAGCAATCTTATCTTGCTCACGCTTATACTTAGCCGGAAGAAGCTTTAAGTCCTCAATCTGCTTCTTTAAGTCAATGATGGCTTCTCTATCAATATCGACACGCTTATTATAGAAAGCATTACTAGCCTCGACAAAACTATTATCAAGAGTAAGGATATGATTGTCAGAAGTAGTTAGCTTGCCATTCTCATAAGAGACCTTCATGATATTCATAGAAGGAGAACCGATAAAGGTAGCAACAAACAAGTTAGCCGGGTTATTGTAAATATCAATAGGGCTACCAATCTGCTGAATTCTTCCTAATTTCATGACTACTATTCTACTAGCCATCGTCATAGCCTCAGTCTGATCGTGGGTGACATAGATAGTAGTTGCATGCTGAGCTTCATGAAGCTTAACAATCTCGGCTCTCATCTGGACTCTTAATTTAGCATCAAGGTTAGAAAGAGGCTCATCCATTAAGAAGAGCTTAGCATGCCTTACCAAAGCTCTGCCTAAAGCGACTCTCTGTCTTTGACCGCCGGATAAGGCCTTAGGTCTTCGATCTAAGAATTGCTCAATCTGAAGGATCTTAGCAGCATTCCTGACTCTCTTATCGATTTCTTCCTTAGGGATGTGTCTCATCTTGAGGCCAAAAGCCATATTATCATAGACACTCATATGCGGATAAAGCGCGTAGGACTGGAAAACCATGGCTAAGCCACGGTCCTTAGGAGGTAAGTTGTTAGCATATTTGCCATCAATCCAAAGCTGTCCAGAAGTGATTTCCTCAAGACCGGCAATCATTCTTAAAGTAGTGGATTTACCACAGCCTGAAGGTCCAACCAAAACAATAAACTCATGGGGCTGGATTTCAAGATTGAAATCAAAAACAGCCTGGACCTTATTGTCGTAAATCTTATTGACGTGACGGATGGAGACGAAGGCTAGATCATCGGGAACCGGAATTTCCGTACCTTTTTTCTTTTTCTTAGTAAGGGTAGGTTCTTCTTCGGGAAGGAGATCTTTACTTACGGCTTCTTTCTTTTCGTTCTCCATAATGCGTTGTCCTCCTTGTTTGACTTAGCTTTTTACTTCTTACCTAATTCTAAGACTAACGGCTTGAATATCTCAGCTAGATACTTAGCCATCACCTGATGACCTAAGTCATTAGGGTGTAAGCCATCATCGCTGATATCATAGAAATGCGGGTTAGACGGGTTATATTCTTTGAAATCATGGTAGAGATCAATTACTTTAAAGGAATACTTGTTAGCAACGTCTTTAACAGCATTGACATAATCAATGAAGGTTGAACCGAATTCGTTTCTGTCAGTAGAGTAGAAACCGAGTTTCTTCTCATCTCTTCGCATAGGTGTACCTAAGATAATTCTATCTTTAGTAAGGAAGGTTAATAAGTAATCAGCAATATACTGTAATGCGCCATAGTAAGTATGAGTATCCTTAGAAGCAATATTCCCTAACTCAATTGCCTGGTTAGGGCAAGTCCCAAAGTCATTGGTGCCACCAAGAACAAAGACTAAGTCAGCTTGCTTATCAATCTTCGGCAGTTCAGCAATGAAGTTAGACCACTCTGTCTTTCTGTTGCTGACTCCAACGGTAGATCCAGAGACACCACAGTTTTGAACATCAACGCCTAAGTATTCTCCAACTAGTGAGACATAATTATGTCTGATCCAGTTAGCGTCAGTGATGGAATCACCTAAGAAGGAAATTAAGAATTTCTTCTGATTAGGCATCACTTTATTTCTTCTTCCTTCAAAGCATCTTCGTTTTTCTTGATTAAAGCAATTCTTTGTTTAACGCAAAGTGGGCTTCTTAATGGATCTATTGGAGTGTTGAAGCAGTAATCAATCATTTTATCTTCGGTAGTTCTAGCAACATGCAGACGGGTATCGCAAGAACCATAGTAGATAAGAATTGTCCCATCAGCTAACTTAACGGCACCATTTGAGAAGACGACATTAGAGACATCACCGACTCTTTCATCACCGATAGGAGCAATCAGGTAACCTGAAGGCTTAGCAATAACTTTCTTAGGATTATTTAAATCTGTCATGAAAGCATAGACAACATATCTAAGACCAGCAGCAGTGTTTCTAACGCCATGGGCGATATTCAGCCAGCCTTTCTTCGTCTTAATTGGAGTAGCACCTGCTCCGTTTTTAGCTTCATAGACCGTATGATAGACTCTTCTATCAATGATATCTTCTTCATCGATGACAGCATGGGTGATATCCTTGCATAAGCCAAAGCCTATTCCCATTCCTTCACCGGCATCAATGAATCCAGACATCGGGCGGGTATAGAAGGCATATTGGCCATCAATGAATTCCGGATGTAAGACACAGTTTCTCTGCTGAGGTGAACGTAAAGTCTTTAAGTTAGGAAGTCTCTCCCAGTTGACTAAGTCTTTTGTCCTGACAATACCAGTTTCAGCAACAGCAGCTGATATATCTTTAGAAGTGTCATCGTGACATTCAGAGCAGAAGATTCCATAGATATAGCCATCTTCATGTTGAGTCAATCTCATATCATAGACATCAGTTTCGTTAGGATACATATCAGGAATCGTGAGGGGATAACGATCAAAATGGAAGTTATCGATTCCGTTATTGCTTCTAGCGATAGCAAAGAAGGATTTACGGTCCTTGCCTTCGATTCTGACTGCTAAGCAGACTTGGTTATGGAAAAGAATAGCACCTGAATTGAAAGCGGAGTTTATTCCTAGTCTTTCTTCAAAGTAGGGGTTAGTCTCTTGACTTAAATCATATCTCCAAATAAGTGGAATACTTTCATTTGTTAAAACCGGATACTTGAATCTTTCATAGATGCCATTATCGGAATCAGAAACCATATTTTTTCTTGAAAGATACTTATCCTGCTTTTCTTTTAGCTCGTAATATTTTTGATTGATGCTCATTTGCTTAGCCTCTTTTTGATTTCAAAACACATTCTGCCATTATGGTAAGGGCACTTCCAAGGTTCCACGATATCCTTGTGGCTAGAAGGAATATTGGCTCCATTTAAATCCCAGAACCATTCAGAGTTTTCTCTCTTATCGATGAAGTATTCTTGGATACCGCCTAAGATTTCTAAAGCTAGGTTGTAGTATTGAACATTCTTTGTCATCTGGTAGGCATTTAGATAACCGTTAACACCTTCAGCCTGGATCCACCAGACTCTAGTGGTATCATCTCTGCCATTTTCACATTCATTGATGATGAAAGGCTTCTGATAAGCTCTTTGAGTAACTGATTCAACTAGCTCCAAGCAGACTTTCTTGACTCTCTTAGTTAGAAGAGGATCATTGACTTCATCGCTAGCTTCTTTAAGAAGCCAACTGGTTTCAATCTCATGGCCATAGGACTCTAAATCAATCAAGGAATGATAGTCAGCATCAAAGAAAACTTCTAATCTTTTCTTGTTGGGATTGTAGATTTTATCTAAGAAGAGATTAATGATGCTAGTTAGGTCTTTCTTGACTGCTAGGGAATGACTGGCTTCATATAAGGCAGAATAGGCTTCTAGGACATGCAAAGCAGTATTCATGGTTCTAGTAGCTAAGACGCCATTTTCAGAAAGCTCATCATTAGGCTTGAAAGTAAAGTCTTTTGTCTGCTCCTCTAAATAATAGCGATTGCCATCTTTTTCTCTGCAATTGGTTTCAATGGTGTTATATAAGGATAGAGCCAAGTCTAAAGCCTTTTCATTTTTAGTAGCTAAATAATAGTGGGATAAGGCATAGATGCCAAAGGCAATATTATAGGTATGCTTGGTGGTATCAAGAGGATTGCCTTGATAATCTAGACTCCAATATAACCCCCTTTTTTCAGTATCATATGCTCTCTTTAAAAATTCATAGCTAGCTTTGGCGTAGACCAAAGATTCTTTTTCCTGATAGTTAAGATAGTATTCGGAGAAAAAATAAAGAATACGGGAGTTTAAGATAACTCCTTTATAGGCTTCCTTATGGATATTCAGATTGAAGTCAACTTCTCCATAGAAGCCGCCATTCTTCTTATCTAAAAGGTTCTTCCAGAAGTTGTAGATATGCTTAGCATCAGTGGAAGCTATATCGAGGGTATTCATATTATTTGCCTATATCAGAATCAGAAGGATCTAAACGGGAGTTCTTCTTGATGTAGTCCAAAATTTGATCAACATAGCCAAAAGCCATACCGACATAAGAATCGGCAGCTCCATAGTAGAGGACTAATCGATTAGTATCCTGATCCTGCATAGTAGCGCAGGGGAAGACGACATTATCGACAAAGCCTCTTTCTTCATAAGGCATCTCAGGAGTCAGTAAGAAATTCCTGCAGCGATATAAGACTCTAGAGGGCTGATTGATATCTAAAATCGCAGCCGACATCGAATAGACATAGCCGTTGCAGGTTCTAGTGACACCATGATAGAAAAGTAGCCAGCCGTCTTTAGTTTCAATCGGAGCCGGACCGGCACCAATCTTTAAAGATTCCCACCATTCTTTAGAAGGAGACATCACATGACGGTGACGTCCATAATAAACTAAGTCCGGAGATTCAGAAAGGAAGATATCACCAAAAGGAGTATGAGATGAATCGCTAGGACGGGAAAGCATTAAATAATTGCCGTTTACTTTTCTTGGGAATAAGACGGCGTTTCTATTGAAAGGAATGAAAGGATTCTCCATTCTGATGAAAGTCTTAAAGTCCTTAGTCTTCATTAAGCCAATGCTGGCTCCGCAGAAATCAAGGCAGCAAATAATGTAATAAGTATCTTCAACCTTAACAAGCCTAGGATCATAATAGTAATAGGAATCAGTGACTTTGCCATCTTCATCGACAAAGACAAGAGGTTCCTTATCAAAATCCCATTTAATGCCATCATCAGAATGACCTAAATAGAGCTTAGGAACGCCATTGACCCTTTCCCCTCTAAAGACACCGATGAATTTGCCATTATAAGGAACAACAGCCGAATTGAAGATACGAGCAACACCAGAAACTGGATTACGTTTAGTAATCGGGTTTTTAGAATATCTCCATAAGGGAGATTCTCCTTTTTCTTTTCTTTCTTCAAAGGGAATGTTAGGAAGAGAATAACCGTTAATTAATACTTTTTCCATTTTGAAATCCTTTATTGATGCTAAAAATTAACTCTTGACGGCTCCGGAAGTAAGTCCAGAGTAGATTTGTTTCTGTAAGAAGCAGAAGACGACAATGGTAGGCAAGATAGCAATTACAACAGCAGCGCAGATTGAACCCCAGTCAGCACCGAAAGATGAGTTCATGGAGTTTAAATACGTAGAGACCGTAAAGTGAGAAGTCATATATAAGGAAGGCATATAGAAGTCGTTATAGAAACTAATACCTTTAATGATGCAGACAGTTGCAATAGCAGGCTTCATCAAAGGAAAGATGATTCTGAAGAAGACCGAGAAGTAGTTGCAGCCATCAACAAGGGCGGCTTCATCTAAGTCCTTAGGTAAGTTATCTAGGAACTGTAAGAAAATATAGACAGAAATAATATCAGTACCTGAATAAAGCAGAATCAATGCCCAAGGTGTATTCATAAGATTCATCTTGGAGATCAATCCATAAATAGAAACCTGCATCGTCACTGAAGGAACAATAGAGGCAATCAAGAAGAGAGCCTTTAAGAGTTTCTTGCCGTGGAAATCAAATCTTGACAAGACATAGGCGACAAATGACCCTGATAAGACAGTGAAGACAATAGAAATAACAGAAATAAGAATTGTCCAGCCAAAGGCAGAACCTAAAGTAGAAGCGTTAGAAGTCTTACTGGCCTGAAAGTACCAGGCATCAGCATAATTGGCCCATCTGCCATCGCTGAATAAGAGGGCATTAGTGCTGAATATTTCATCATTAGTCTTTAAAGAAGCAACGAACACAATATAGATAGGAATAATAACGATTAAGGCAGCAACAATTAAAGATAGATACATTAAGACAGTCAAGAAAATCTGTGCAGGAGTCTTCTTATAGTGGACAGCTCTTTCAGTCTTATGATGGTTGTTGGCCCAAGAGGTCTTGATTTTAGCAAAAACTGTGTTTTCCATAATTAATCAGCCCCCGCTTTCTTTTCAAAAGTCTTTTGGATGATAGCAATGAAGCAAACCAAGATAAGCATCACGATACCAAGAGCAGAAGCTAAACCAATGTCACGTCCGACAAAGGCGAGGTTAATAGTCTTCATAATAAAGGTTGTGGTATAGGAATTATTAGGAGTCATGATGTAAGGAATTTCGAAGACCTGGACAGCGCCATTGACAGCTAAGATTAAGTTAAGGAAGACAATGTTCTTGATTTCAGGAAGAAGGATGTGGCAGAACTGCTGCCATTTGCCAGCGCCATCAATCTCACTGGCTTCGATCTCATCTTTGGAGACCGATTCCATCGTGCCAGCAAACATAACCATATTGTTTCCTAAATAACGCCATACAGAAATGAAGGCCAAGACCATATTGGCTCTCCAGAAGCCATTGAACCAGGAAACCGAGGTTCCACCGCAGGCTTCAATAAGAGTATTCATAACACCCTGAGCCTGAGAATCATTCTTGAATATAAGTAGCCACATAAGGGAAATAGCTACACCGTTCAATAGTGAAGGAATGAAGATAACAGCCTTGAAGAAACCAGCTCCAGCTGGTCTAAAGTAGAAGATAGTAGCAAAGTAGAGAGCAATCGCTATTTGAATAAACGAGCCTAAAAGATAGACCCCCGATACTTCCAAGGGCTTCCAGTATTCTGAACTATGGAAAATCGTGTAATAGTTATCAACAAAGAGTTCATCAGCACCATTACCGACTACTAAAACCGGGTTCGTATCAGTAAAGCCTTTATAGTGGTAAAGCGAATATTTGATCATATCGGCAAGCGGAACATAGGTAAAAAGAATCAAGAGAGTCAAAGGAATAGCCAAAAAAGCTACAATCAGTAAAATCTTTTCGATTTTTAGCTGATTGTGGCCAGGATTAACCATCTTCTTTTTCGGTACTTCCTTATTCGGCAAAGTCATAGTCTCCATAGATACTCTTCCTTCCGAAGGTTACAGTCCTTCTTTCGAGCAAAGACCAAAGGACCGCTAGTGGGGCGGCCCTTTGGAAGAGAATTAATCAGTATAAGCGCAATCAGGATAGGTCTTCAGAACCTTAGCGGCAGCAGTAGCCCAAGCAGTGTTCCAAGAAGCAGCATCAGCATCAAAAGCAGCTAACTTCTGATCATATGTCTTACCTTCAAGGGTAGCATCAGTGACAACCTTAGAGAATCTAGTGCCGTTATCGTAAAGAGTCTGTTTGGAAGAAGCTTCAGTAGCGGATCTAGCATCTTCGCAGCCACTCTTAGCAGGATTAGAAACCAAGAAAGTGCAATCGCTGAAAGCAGATAAGGTGGTAGGCATAGCTTCACTCTTCAGGACAGAAATACCGCCCTGATCAGCAGCAAATCCAGACTTCTCGACCATCCACATAACGAATCTTTCACTAGCTTCCTTATGAGTGTCATCAATCTTGTTGGAGATACCATAAGAATAATCAGAGCCGGAGTTAGCATAATGGGTTTTGCCATCCTTGCTCATAAGCGGGAAAGGCATATATCCAATATTTTCCGGATTATCTCCAGCAGCTTGGAACTGAGAAATAGCCCAGTTGCCCATACACATAGCACCAATCTTGCCGTTATTAATCTTGACCTTAGAAGATTCCCAATCAGTTGTAGTAGGATCATCTTCCGTTAAGCCCTTGGCAATTAGATCAAAGTAGAGCTTAGTTCCTTCATAATGCGGATCATCAGCATCCTTCTTCCAGACATTAGTATCAACAGCAATGTGAGTATTGGCATAATCCTTATCGCCAGTGATGACATTGTTGACAAAATGATCTTCCCACTGGTTAGCAGTCCAGCCATCCTTAGCGTTGGTGTAATAAGGAATGCAATCCTTAGCTAAGCCATTATCAGAATCCTTAATAGCCTGCATAGCAGCAATGAACTTCTCAGGAGTAGTAAGAGTAGAAGCATCAACACCAGCGTCCTTGAAGACCTGAGTATTGTAGGCAATGCCACCGACAGTATTCATATAAGGAAGGCCATAAACGTTACCGTTGTAATACTTGGAATAAAGATATTCATTACGATATAAGCCAGTCTTAATCATATCGTCAGAAGTGCCATAAGAAATGTAGTAAGTAGGAAGCTGAGTCATATCAGTAAGAGTAATCATAGAAACATCACCATAGCTTCCACTGGTAAGAGCCTTATCAACAGTGCCCTGATAATCAGTGTAAGAAGAAACTTCAACAGTAATGTTAGGTTCAACCTTGTTGAATTCAGCAATGTACTTAGTAAAAGTACCATCAGTATCTAAATCAGTACGATTAGTTAAATACTTGATAGTAGTCTTAGTAGACATAGCCTTAGATTCATCATAAGCGACCCAGCCTTCACCGCCAGTGACATTAGACTTAGTACCGCAACTTCCTAATAAAGAAGCAACACCAGATACTGCTAACACAGCAGTTAAGATTTTTACCTTAGAGTTTTTCATATTTTCCCCCTTTTTTAAGTTAAAATCTTTAATCGTTTAACTTGCCATTATCATAATTCTTAGGCAAAAGCGTTGCAATATTGATTTGTAAAGGCTTACAACAAATTATTGATTTTGTTTCGTTTTAGATATCGTCTTAATTTTTTAGCTAATTTTTTAGCTAAATTAATTTATTTAGCTTTGCTTTTTAATAAGCCGTGCTTTTGAGCTCGAAAATAGCGAAAATATCTTTGTAAGGGCTTTTAATATTTAGCCATTTTTTTATTAACCCCGCATTTAATTGCTCGCTTTCAAGGCTAAATTTCTTTTTCTGAATAAGTATTTCAGGGCTTTTAATGCTCTTACAATTTTCTTTTTACACTTTGGCCAAATAGCAAAAAGCAAGAAAAAAGGAGGTAGATTACTAAGTAACCCGCCTCCTTAAAACTATTTCTGTAGTTCTTTGATCAAATTGCGGAATTCTTCCTGTGATTTAGCTAATAATCCCGGCAGATTCTTCTCTTCTTTGGCAACAATGTAGTAGTAGATTTTTATCTTCGGTTCAGTTCCGGAAGGTCTAACAGTAATTGTGGAACCATCGTGATAGCCAAACTTAAGAACATCGCTGACTGGTAGATCAATCTTCTTTTCCTTGCCATCTTCATAGCTAATGCTATTGAGGTAATCATTAACGAAAAGATACTTGTCCTTGTCTTTGGAAGCTAAGACATGGAGCTTCTTCATGATGTTCTGCATGATAGTGACACCAGTCGGTCCATCAAACTCAAAGTTATCAAGACCAGTTGAGACATAACCGAACTTCTTATAGATGGCTTCTAGATGATCGATAGGATCGATATGCTTATCCTTGAAGTCCTGCATCATCTGAGCAACTAAGACTGAAGCATCGACAGCATCCTTATCTCTGACTTCCGTTCCAGAAAGATAGCCGTATGATTCCTCAAAGCCAAAGAAGAACCTCTCCGGATGTCCCTCTTTTTCAAGAAGTCCAATCTGTTCACCGATAAACTTAAAGCCAGTAAGTACTTCCACAACCTTCATATGATGGGCTTTAGCAATCGGATTGACTAAGTCAGAAGTAACAATTGTCTTAACCACAATTGAGCCAGGAACAGCTTTCTTATGAGCTAAAAGGAAATCATAAAGAAGGATGCCCATCTCATTGCCGTTGATTAATCTAATCTGACCTTTATGCATAACAGCAGTACCGCAGCGATCACAGTCTGGATCAGTGACTAACAATAAATCGGCGTGGTTCTTCTCTAAAAGTTTAATACCTAAAGTCAAAGCTTCCTTCAATTCCGGATTAGGCTTAGGGCAGGTAGTGAAATTGCCGTCCGGGTTTCTTTGCTCAGGTACAACATTGACATCCTTAAAGCCAAAACGATCAAGAGCCATGGTGACTGGGACTAAGCCAGTTCCGTTAAGAGGAGAATAAATAATCTTCAGATCACGGTTTTTGATATCAGGGATTCTCTTAGTATCGATATATTTAAGGTAAGAAGAAAGACAATCCTCTTTGATGTATTCAATGTTGCCTTTCTTGACTTCTTCTTCAAAGCTACCAGTCTTAACGTCCTTAAAGATATCTAGGGATTCGATTTCAGAAGACATTTGATTAGCGGCATCTAAAGTAATCTGACAGCCTTCATCGTTATAGACCTTGTAGCCATTGTACTGTTTAGGGTTATGACTAGCGGTCACCATGACACCAATTGAGGTATGAAGATATCTAACGGCATAAGAAAGCAAAGGAGTAGGCATTAAAACAGGATAAATATAAACATGCAAACCGTTCTTAGCATAGATAGTAGCAGCAGTTTGAGCAAAGAGGGTAGAGTTGATTCTTGAATCATAAGAAATAGCTACTGATCCCTTCTTATAGTTCTGGTTAACAAAGTTAGCAATGCCTTGCGAAACCTTGCCAACGGTATAAATGTTTAAGCAGGCACTTCCGGCGCCGATAAAGCCTCTTAAGCCACCCGTTCCGAATTCTAGATCCTTATAGAAAGCAGCTTCTTGGGCGGTTTTATCCATACCCTTAAGCTCTTTAAGAATTTCCGGACCTTTAACTTCCTTTAGCCAACGTGCATAATCGTTCATAATCTTTACCTCTTTTTCCTTTTATTAGTATAAGCAATTAAATCGGCAATGATTTTCTGATTTCGTGGGGATAGGAGATTTTTGGGTATCTTTTCGAGCTGATAGTAACTTAAATTTAAGACTTCATCTTCTTGCTTTTTAAGTTCACCAGAGACTTTGTTCACTAAATAAACAATATCAACTCCGTAGATTTCATCATTGTTAGAATACTTGTAGTAAGCAATCTGACCAGAATACACATTAAAGAGAGTCAAGGAATCCGCCGTTAAGCCAGTTTCTTCAAGCAATTCTCTTTTAGCTGTTTGACTAGCTTCTTCATTTAACTCTATTGAGCCACCAGGAAAATCCAGCATCTGATCATCAGCTCGCTTTTCAAGCAAGACTTCATGCTTATCGTTGAAGACTAAGGCAACAGAGCAAGCCACCACTAAAGGACGGTGGCCAACCACTTTTCGAAGATTTAGAAGATAGCCAAGGTCTTTCTCACTCATTTACTTCACCTCAGTGATTACGACTTTGCCAGTACCAGATAATTTAGCTTCTTGATTAGCAGGGAGGAAGAAAGTATCACCGTTCTTATATGGCAAATCACCAAAAGTTCCTTTCCCGCCCAAGAATGATAAAGACTTAAAGGAAGCCTTATCAGTCTTGATAGTAGTGTCTTTAACATCGTAGACACTAGAAGAAAAGTATTTGCATTCACCAATTAAAGGTTTCTTGAATTTAGGAGGATTATAAGGTTCATAATCTAAGACCTTGAGGGCTTTCTCAACATGGAGTTCTCTAGGTTTGCCATCTTTTCCAAGACGGTTATAGTCGTATAACCTATAGGTTAGAGTGCTATTCTGTTGAATTTCAATTAAAGTAACACCGCCACCAATTGCGTGGACGGTACCGGATTTAATAAAGTAGCATTCGCCAGGCTTTACTTCGACAAAGTTGAGTAAGTCCATAATTGAACCATCTTTAATCTTAGACCTGACTTCCTCAGAAGAGGTCTTTTTCTTAAAGCCAACATATAAACCACAATGAGGATCAGCTGAAATGATATACCACATTTCAGTCTTGCCATATTGTCCTTCATTCTTTAAAGCATAATCATCAGAAGGATGAACTTGAACCGAAAGGTTAGAGGCACTGTCTATAAATTTAATAAGTACAGGGAAAAACTCAAAAGAAGCTGGAATAGTACCAATATCTTCTTTAGTGGCAACATCCATTAAAGGTTTTCCACTATCTATTCCACTATCAATAATAGTGGGTCCAGACTGATTGAAAGAAAGTTCCCAACATTCAGCAATATTAGTTGAATTTGATTGCTTTCCCCAGTTTTTTAGCTTAGTACCACCCCAGATGTAATCCTTAGTCGCCGGTCTAGTTTTAACAAGTTTCATACCAAAATTATAAATTCAGTTATTTTCATTTACAAGTAGGGTAAATTTAGGTATTTGAATAAGTACGATAAATTGGGCATTTTTAAACTATATATAAAGATTAAGGATTTTTTTATTCAATTTAGAAATAAAGCAAGCCTATTAATCATTCTTCACCTATTGTCAAAAGAATTTTAGGCCTTGTTTTTGTCAAAGTGTTTTTTAGTCATATAAAATTTATATATTTAGGTAAATTTAAGTAATTTAATTTGCTGTATTTCATCTAAAAATAAATATTCTTTGACTTTTTTATCCTGTTTTGGCAACTATTATCTGCTTTTAAATAATAATGTAAGGGTTTCATTTCAAAGATTGTTTAAAAGATATTTGAGACTTTTTTAATAGACTTTAAATTATGATTTGATAATACATTTTATAATATTTTTTAGAAATATTTAATGTTTTACAAGCAAATTTATATTGCTTATCACTTTTCTTAAAACCATAATAGAAGTATGGAAACAAATAAATTGTTAACCCTTTCATCAAAGAAGTCATTAATCTGCTTTTCAATCGAGAAGAGCATCTCGTTAAAATATTTTGGTTTTAAAGTAAAAAGCTTACTAAAAACCAATAATAATGTTTCTCCTCATCCTTTTGATCATTCCTTGTTATCACAATTTGGAAATGGGGACTATTTTTTACCTTCTGTTTTAATTCTTGCTTCTGATTCTTCTTTTGCAGGTTCTTTTATTTTCGACCATTATGAAGAAACCAATGGCTTTACTTCTTTAAGTCCTTTACCAAGTTCAAGAAATAAAGGAAAAGGTTATTCTTTCTTCTTTGTCGATAAACATATTGAAGCTAGTATTACTATCAATGTCTCTATCTTTAATGACGCTGATGGCTTTGCTATTTCTACTTCAGTTACTAATTTATCTAAGAATCCATTCATTATTAAAAGGTTAGCTAGTGTTAATCTTGATTTAAATGGTACTTCTCCAACTCTTTATTCTTTTGATGGTTCTTGGGCCCATGAAAAAAATCTTCATACGACTGTGGTTAATGGTGGAAGATTGGAGATTGATTCTGACACCGGTTCTTCGAGTAACTTTCATAACCCTTTTACTATTATTAGAAACAATGATACTTATTATGGTTTTAATCTTATCTATTCTGGAAACCATAAGACCAGTGTTGAAGTAAATGATTATGACCATATAAGAATCGAAACTGGAATTAATGATTTCTTATTCTCCTATAAGCTAAAACCTGGTGAGACTTTCTTTGCTCCAGAGGCTTTAATTGAAGTAGCTGATAGCATTGATTATTTGTCTTCCTCTTTCCATAAACTAATTAATAGTCATATTATTCCTGAAAGGTTTGAAAAGCGAATTCCTCCTATTCTTTTTAATTCCTGGGAAGGAGTCTACTTTGACTTCAATCAGGAAAAGCTTTTAAAGATGGCAAAAGAGGCTAAAGATTTGGGAGCTGAGTTGTTTGTTGTTGATGATGGCTGGTTTGGTCACCGCAACGACGATTCTTCATCTTTGGGTGACTGGGTTGATAATCCATTAAAGACTGGTGGCTTAAAGGATCTAGCTGATAAAGTAAGATCTTTAGGTTTACAGTTTGGTATTTGGATGGAACCAGAAATGATAAGTGAAGACTCCGATTTATTCAAGAAGCATCCCGAATATGCTATGAGAATACCTAATAGAGAACCTAATAGGCAAAGAAACCAATTAATGTTGGATTTGACCAATGATGAGGCCGTTAAATTTATTATTGATTCGGTTAGTAATGTCTTAGATCTTTCTAAGGCTTCTTATTTGAAATGGGATTACAATCGTAACTTCTCCGATGTCTATTCTTCTTCGTTTAATAGTTTTGAGTATGGCTACCGCTATATTGTCAATCTCTATAAGATTATGGACGTCCTTACTAAAAAGTATCCTTCAGTTTTATTTGAAGGGTGCGCCTCTGGCGGTGCCAGATTCGATTTAGGGATCCTTTCTTTCTTCCCTCAGATTTGGTGCTCTGATAACACTGATCCTTTATCAAGATTATTCATTCAGACAGGTAGTTTAATTGGTTATCCTGCTAAGGTTATGTGCTGCCATGTATCAAAGCCTATCAATGACGTCACTAAAAGAAAATCAAGGTTACTTGATCGTTTTCAAATAGCCTTAATGGGAAACTTAGGCTATGAATTGGATCCTACTAAGTTATCTAATCAGGATAGAAAAGATATTAAGCAGGAAATCGGCTTTTACAAGGGATTTAGAAAATTCTCGTTCTTCGCTGATTCCTATTTATTAGGTGATTGCTATAATTCAAATATTTCTGGGGATATGTTAATTAATTCCTCTAAGAGTAAAGCCTTCTTGATTGTTGCTCTCACCGGTTCCTATCGTGGCTATCTAAAAATCAGAGGCCTTAATCCTAAATTCTCTTACCAGGTAAACCACCATGGAAAAGCCTATTTAGGCTCTTATCTGATGGATAAAGGAATCTTCATCAATCAAAGTATTTCCAAGCTTAAAAAAGACTACACTTGCCAAATAATGACGTTCTGTTACGAACTAGAAAGAATCAAAGGAGAATAGTATGAGTAAAAGTGTCAAAATGGCAGATATTGCCAAAAAGCTTAATGTCTCTATTGTTTCAGTCTCTAAAGCCTTATCAGGAAAAGATGGTGTCTCTAGCGACACTAGGCAGAAAATTCTTGATGCCGCTGACCAGATGGGCTATTTAAAAGTCTCAGCCAAAAACAATGGTCTAGAACAGGAAACTGTCGTAATAATTGTCTCAGAGAAATTCTTTGGGGATTCTTCCTTCTATTCCAATATGTACAACACCCTCTTGCAGAAGCTCAATAGTGAAGGCTATACAACTTTGCTTGAAATTGTCTCTGATATAAGAGAAAAAGCTAACTATATACCTCCGGCCTTAAACAAGAAGGGAGTGGTTAGTATTATTTATATGGGCGAAATTTCCCGCTCCTATATCAATGAGATTTCCAAGAAAGGTATTCCTTATTTCTTCTTGGATTTCTATGATGCTAATTACAATATCAATTCCATTATTTCTGATTCCATGATCGGATCTTATCTTTTGACTAAGCATCTAATCGATAAAGGCTTAAAAGATATTACTTTTGTTGGATCTATTTCCCAGACTTCTTCCATTATGGATCGATACTTAGGTTACTGCAAAGCTATGACATTAAGCGGTAATCAGGAATTCATCAAACATATCGAAGACCGAGATGAGAGTGGAAGATTCTTGAAGATTAATCTTCCTGATAAACTTCCAGAAGGGTATTTCTGCAATTGCGATGAAGTAGCTTTCAGGTTGATTCAGAATCTTAGAGATAAAAACGTCAATGTTCCAAACGATGTTTCAGTAATCGGATTTGATGGCAGTATCATAGGTGAAATCTCCACTCCGGCTATAACAACTTATAAAGTAGATATTCCTGCTATGACTCAGTTAGCTGTCTTTATGGTTAATATGCTCTTAAAGCACAAGAATCTTGTTCCTCGAAGAACTGTTGTTCCGGGAACAGTGGTACTAAGAGATTCTTCTAAATAAAGCTCATGAAAATCAATAATCTTAAACCTTTAAAGCCAGGAACAGTCGAATCAACTGGCTTCTTTAGATCAATTGGCGCCTACGTTATCGATATGGCTTTTACGATTGCTTTAATGGTAGGAATGTACTTTATCTGTAATGGTCCTATCTATCGAGCTAACAATGGCAAACAGGCTTTCACTGAAAGTGCCGCTTTCTTAGTCTCAAGTTCGCTTCTTCAGGAAGATAGCACAGATGCTGACAATCCCACTTATTCAGCTTTCACTTCTTCAAATGTACCAGTAATTAGAACTTCAGATACTGGTAAAGATGGCTATCAAGTCTTTGAGGAAAAAGTTATTTACTATTATACCGACTTCTGCCTTAACAATGAAGACGCCTCTTTTGTAGCTTTAAGCGCTAAGCCTACTAAGGAAGCTGCATTTACTTGGCTGAATGAAAACCTCTATAACCTTTCTTCTACTCTCACCAACAATGATTACTATGAGCCAGATAAAACTTCTGGAGTCAACGATTTCACTAAAGCCCCAGTCTTAAAAGCTAGTATTCAGGAAAAAGTAGCTAGCCGAGATGAGAAGACTCTTAATTCCTTATATGAATATTATTTCTCAGCTACAAATAAATCCGGTTTATATGTAACTGCCTTTAATGATGTCTATAATCAGCCTTACTTAGTCACTAGAAAAGAAATCACTAATAACATTACCTATCTATCCCGTTTACCAGGTGTCATAATTTCGCCTTTGATTTTCTTTATTATTCTTCCTTTATGTCTTAAAAACGGTAAAACCTTAGGAAAGCTTTTCTTAGGTTTATCCGTAATCGATAAGCGTGGCTATAAAGCCAAGAAGTGGCAGATATTAGTTCATTATCTCTTCATCTATGTTTACTGGATGTTCTTATTAGTCAACTCTTTATGGTTAGGTATTATCTTAGCTGCTTTCATGATGATCCTAGATTACATCATCAGGATCATTTCTCAGCGCCGTCTTTCAATCCATGACTACATGGCCTACACCATGGTCGTAGATAAGAGCCAGCCTTTCTATGAATCAGCTAAAGCCCAGGAAGATGATAGAAATAGAATTCTGCACAAAGGTATCGCCGATAAAGAGAACGACACTTGGGAAAACAAGTATTCGAGAAAGAATCCTGATTTATCTGCTTTAAAAGCTGAAGAAAAACTAAGGGAAGCCGGTGAAGTCTTAGACTCATCCAATATCGGAAAAGCTAGGGATGATGCTAAAAACATCACTTCCTTCGATGATTACGAAAGTAAAAACGATAGTACTGATAAGGATCAAAAATAAGAGGAGATTAAAATATTCCGTTTACTATGAATAAAATCATTTATTCCTATAAAGGAAGTCTTTTAAAGGGGCTGGGAAGATACTTTCTTGATGAGAGAAGAAAAGCGTTCTGCTTTTCCTTTTCGGCCAGTGGGTTTGAAGTCCGTTTCTTTGGTACTGAAGTAAAGGCTAGGATATTAGCTAACAATATCGGACAAGAAATGGGTCAGCCCTATTTTGGAGTAGTCTTAGATGATATGAAGTTCAGTGAAGCAAAAATCTTTAAACCGGATAAAGAAGAAGATTCCTATACTTTAGTTTCCGGTTTAGAAAGAAAAGAGCATCTTCTAAGGCTCTACAAACTCACAGAAAGCCACTGTGATTGGTTAGGATTTAAAGAGATTGAAACTGATGGAAGGTTCTTACCTGTTAATGATGAGAAGAAGCTTTTTATTGAAGCTTATGGGGATTCGATAACCTGCGGAGATGGTATTGATGGTATTGAAGGTGATGATCACTTTGAAACGAGGACTGAGAATGCTCTTCATACCTATACGGCCTTACTAAGTGAAAAGCTTGATGCTGACTTTTCCCTTATCTCTGTGGGAGGCTTTGGACTTTATAAGTCTCCTTTTAATGTCAATAGTCCTATTAGAACAACACCGCCTTTATTTAACTTTGCTTACTATGATGATAATACCTGTTCTAATAACGCCATCCTTTGGGATAACACCAACAATAGACACCCTGATTATGTTTTGATTAATTTAGGAACAAACGATAACCACTACCTTACTGACTTAGAAGGCAATGAAAGAGCTACTGAAGAAGTCAATTTCAAAAAAGCCTATTCCCTTTTCATTAATCTGATTTTAACTACTTATCCTCAGACCAAAATCATTATGCTTACCGGCATGATTGAAGCTCCCATTGTCGAGAAACTGATAAAAGAAGTATCTGAGACGATTAATTATCCTCAGGTTTATTTCTTAAAGCTGAATTCTTTGAGTGTGGGAGGTTATCGAGCCGATAACGGTCACCCAAATAGGAAGATGCATGAAGAAGCCAGTGAAGAATTATTTAGATTCATTGCCAATATCGGGCAAAAAAATGCTTAAGAAAGATTTAGTGGCTTTGACTCCTCCCATGGGCTTTAATTCCTATGATTGCTATGCTACGACAGCTAATGAAAAGAATATTTTAGATAACGCTAACTACATGGCTAAGAATCTCTTGCCTTTCGGATATCAATATATTGTTTTGGATATTCAGTGGTCAGCTAAGAATTCCGGATCTGACCCCAATAAAGTTTATAACGACTTTGAAGACCTGACTTTAGATGAGTATGGCAGAGAGCTTCCTTCTATAAAGAAATTTCCTTCTTCTAAAGGAAATCAAGGCTTTAAGCCTTTAGCCGATAAGATTCATGCCTTAGGATTACAATTCGGTATTCATATTCTTCGTGGCATTCCTCGAATTGCCTGCTATTTGAAATTGCCAGTCTACGGCACTAACTTAACTGCTGACCAGATTGCTGATCCTTTTTCAGTATCTCTCTGGAATGCTGATATGTATGGTTTGAAGAATATCAGAGAATCTCAAGCTTATTACGATTCCATTTTTAAGCTCTACGCCTCCTGGGGTGTCGATTTTGTCAAAGTGGATGATATAGCTTCTAATGGTCTCCATCCTGAAGATCCTTACTTTGCTAGATATGAAGTAGAGATGATCAGAAATGCCATTGATAAGTCAGGAAAAGACATGGTCCTTTCTCTGTCTCCAGGGCCGGCTTTAATCGAAAACGCTGGTCATCTTGAAAAATATGCCAATATGTGGAGAATCTCCAATGACTTCTGGGATAAGTGGTCTGATATTAAATCAATGTTCTCTTATTGCCATACCTGGGAGAAAGAAGTCTCTCCTGGTAACTATCCCGATTGTGATATGCTTCCAGTCGGAAAGCTTTGTATCGGTTTTAAAGAAAACGGTAAAAGCAAAGAGACTACTACCCGTTTAAGCAAAGATGAACAGATTACCATGTTGACTTTATGGTGTATCTTTAATTCCCCTTTGATGATAGGAAGTGACTTGCCTTCTTTAGATAGCTGGACATATAAGCTATTAACTAATAGAGATGTTTTATATCTTTTAGGCAACACTTTTGATATGAGAGAAATATCTCATACTGAAAAAGAGATTATCTGGTCTTCAAAAGATAAGAATAATTCTAATCAGTATTTAGCTCTTTTTAATATCAGTGAAGAAGAGCGGGTCTTTAATTTTCAATTAACTAAATTAGGAATTTCAAAAGCAGATACCTATGATTGCTGGAGCCATATAGAGCTAGACAAAAGCACTATGGAAATAAAAGCACGAATAAAAAAGCATGGAGCAATTCTATTAAGGCTATTCAATATCAAATAAGTTGTTTCTAACTGATTTATTCTATTCTATCATCTTTAAGAAGTTCTTTAGCAGCAAAACTAACCTCGCCATTGGTTTCTTCTTTGGTCGGGGAAGAGACTATCCTTTTAAGTTCATTAATGATATCAGTCTTGCCTTCAATATCAAAGAAAGGTAATAGGTAAGCAACGATAGCATACTTTAAAGAAATATCAGTATAAGTAGCTTTAAGCTTCTCGTCAATCAAAGGAAGCAAAGCCTTTTGATGCATACTTAAAACTTGTAGGACACCTTCCGTAACTGACCAGTCAGTATATCTAATGACATCTAATAAGTCAGGAAGGATAGGCTTGATCTTTTCATCATCAAAAGTGAATAGTTCATTAATATGTTCATAATCTAAACTGTCTTTAGGTACATAGCTTTTAATATCCATACTTACTTCCTCGATTAATACTAATATTATGAAAGAAAAGACTTTGTTTTTAAATACTGAATATATAGAAAGTACCTTAAAACTAGCAGAAAGTATGGCTTTCTTCAACGTTATGGTGGAAAATAAGGCTCTTTTTTTGCTATAATAATACAGTCTGAAATTAATCAGTCACCTAAGACTGAAGAAAATATTGGTTGTATTTTTTACCGGTTGAAATACCGGTCATTTAAAAGCGGGGGTTTTATATGGTAAAAGACTCAGTCATGTATTTCGTTAGTTCCGATATCCATTCTTTCTTCAAGCCCTTTAAGAAAGCCTTAGATAAGGCAGGCTTTGATATGAAGAACAAGAATCATGTTCTCATCATCAATGGTGACCTCTTTGATCGAGGACCTGATTCTGTTAAGCTTTATGACTTTATCAGAAGCATACCTCAAGAAAGAAGAATCCTTATCAGAGGCAACCATGAAGATATGCTCTGTGATATCTGCGATAAAGGCTACTTTGAAGACTATAATCTTCAAAACTGTACTGACCAGACTATCTTCCAGTTTGTTCAGAATATGCAAGTGCCGCCTTCATCCTCCTATAACAATATCATGTCTCAGATGATTGCTTCCTTTAAGACATTAGGAATTCAGGATTGGATTAGAAGCAAGGAATGGAGAAACTACTATGAATTAGGGCCCTATATCATTACTCACTCCTTCATACCTTTAAAAGACATTGGAATAGAATCAGTCTACTTAGAAAAATATAACCATCTCTCTTATATTCCTGATTGGAGAAAGTTAGACCCTAACTGTACGGAATGGACTGATGCTAAATGGGGATGCCCCTTTGTGCTTTACTATCATTTCTTCCAGGAAGAAAGAAAGAATAAGAAGATTCTTGTCTGTGGACATTGGCATGTCCAGGACTTCCATTTGAAGTTTGAAGGCAAAAAGAATGATAGTTCGATTTATTGCAAAGATGATCTTATTGGTCTAGATGCCTGCACTGCTGTATCTCAAAGGTGCAATATCCTAGTCATTGACTCCGGTTCCTTTAATTGCTTTGATGGCAATGGTTTGCTTCCTCTTAATCCAAATAAAGTATGTAGGGAAAATAAAAGTTAGTAGACTTGATTAAGTACGTAAACCTAAGATTTAAAAGCAGCCAAATTCGATTTTGACTGCTTTTTAGTTTCAAAGCAGTTTATAAAAAAAGTATTTTTCTATATTCCTTGTTTATTTGCTTTTCTAATATTTGAAATTTTTATGGATATGTAAATATAAAAGAAACAACTTATGTCATTCTTTTGTATTTTCAGCACGAATTGAGATTCATTAAGCTTTTCTTTTGATATAATACCTTGTTTTGTCTACATTAAAAAATGTCAGAAAGTGGACATTATGAATTCAAAATTTGTTTTACTATGCACTATTCCACTTCTCCTATTAGCCGGATGCGGAACCTCAAATAATACTTCTTCCTCACCTCTTGAAAGTTCCTCTTCTAGTACTAGTACCAGTAAAGAAACCAGCATTACCAAGGGCTTAAAAAAACTAAAAAAGGCTTTAGAGCCAAAATGACTTATATAGCTTCTAATTCCAGCTCCTCTACTAATGTGGCAAGAGAAGTGGTTCTTTTAAGCAATTCTCATAACAATTTTTATGCTACCAGGGATTTAGCTTTTGATTCAAAGCAGGAAGTTGTCGATAATAACAGCAAATTCGATTACTACTCTTTAGATGATAAAGGACTCTTATATAAAGAAAGCCTTAACAGCAAGAATAAGGTAATCAGTGATTATCGTTTTAACAATAATGCCTACTTTGATTCAGTATATTCAAACCCATTTGAAATACTCGATGAAAACAATATAACTATCAATGCTGATGGTGACTATGATGTACCGGTTTCTTTCACGCGTTATTTAGTTTCTTTCTTCGGTCTTGATGTTTCCTCTTTCCAGGATAGAGAGTTGGATCATTCCACAATTTCTTTCTTTGGTGATGAAGTATCAAAGATTGAACTGCTCTATAAAGCCAAAGACACTTATGTCTTTTCCTTTACATTGGAAATTGAAGAAAGCGGTGATTTTGATTTTGCCCAAAGGCAGCCAATCGAAGATGATGGAACCGATAAAAGCAAATTAGAAAGCGCCTTTAAAAAGCTTGAAAGCAACAATTACACCATGTCTTTCTCGATTACTGGCGGAGCGATGAACTTGATAACTAACCGTAAATGGAAGCTCTATTTTGACGGTGAAAAGATTTTTGTTGATCAGGATCTTTACTATACAATACCCGGCTTATCAGTTGGAGATTATCTGCTAAAGAAAGATACTAAGCAAATTTTCTCAGCCTATACTTACCAAAGTGATATCTCAGCTTTCAAGAAAGCACAAGAGCGAGTCTCTTATGAGGATGAATTACTTGATTCTTCTCCATCAATGAATTTCTTTACTAAAAACAAGGATTCAACTTATAGTGTCCCATCTTCTTTAGCTTATTGCCTGATGGATTATCTAGAGCCTAAGATTGCCAGATCTAATGCCTATACTTTAGGAGCTAAAAGTATCTCCATAACTATTGATTCTCACGGCCTACCGGTTATTACCAGCCAATTTGATTATTCTACTGGTCTTACTGATACCGGAACCATTGTTACCTCCTTCTCTAAAGTTAATGAAACTACTTTGCCTGACTATGTCAGTAATGCTAGCAGTATCGACTAATTAAAAAGGATATTTATAATGAAAAAACAATTATTATTACTTTCTGTTTTGTCTTTAGCTTTACTGGGATCCTGCGGAGAAAAGCTATCTTCTACTTCAAAGGACCATACCTCAAGTTCATTTCCTAAAATCAGTGATAGCTCTTCTACCAGTAAAGAAAAGACAAAGTATTCAATCAATTCTATTAAGAATTTGTCTACTGATTTCTTCACTATTGAGAATACCGTCAAAGAAGAAGACCAGTTTGTATCCGGTGCCACCGTAAAATTAACTTTAGATTCGGGAACTATCTTAAGTGATGGCTTTACTACTGAGGCTAGTCATTTAAGCCACATCTATATCAATGTTAACGGAATTAACTACAAACCTTCTTTTGCTGCTGGGGTCACTTTCTCTAAAAAAGTAGATGTGACTTTCCCTATGCCAGAAGCTAATGTTGATATTGTTGCCTGCTATTCAGTCCAGCAGCATGTTAAAGCTGATGGCTATTCAGTCAGTCTAGTCGATAGTCCTAACGCTACTTTATATGGCGTAGACAGCAATGAAAAATATGATTATCTGGACTGCTATTTTATAACTAAGTCTGGCTTTAAGATTACTTCGCTTTCTTATGCCATTGGAGAAAGCGAATACCAGGATTTTAATGAGGATACCGCAAGTGGAGTCTATTATTCAGAAATCGGTGATGGGGTTTTTGGTCTTACTGTCCGTCCTAATGGTAAAGATCTTTTAGGTGATGTAAAAATCAAAGTAATCGGTAAAGTCCACAGCTCACATGCTATTAGCTATACTAGTTTAGATGAGGATTATATCATTAAGAGTGATTCCACTCTTCCAAGTAAAGCTCTTGAATCAGATACGGTTAATATTAGTGTCTTTGCTAAATCCGGATGCTATGTAAAGAATATTGTCTTAAGTAATGTTCCTGCTGATAACATCTTATCAAATGAAGGCAATACTGCTTCATTTATCATGCCCGACAATGATGTCTCAGTAAGTGTCGCTACTGCTCTTAATCCTACTATTGAAATAGGTAACAGTGAGCATGTTTCTTCAGCTAAGATTTATGATTCAATTGATATGCGTAATGAGATAACTAGTGTTGCCCCTTCTGAAACCTTTGATATCTATCCGACATTAGAGGAAAATTATCTTCTTCTTGGAGGCTACATCAATGGCGAAAACTACATTGACTGTTCTACTTATCTATCCGCCCGTTATCTTCATTTCACCATGCCAAAAGATATCACTAAGGCTACCGTCACTTTCAAAGTCGGATTAAAGAGAAATGTTACTATTGCTGCCTCCGAGAATGGATCAATTGCTTTAACTGGTTCTTCTGCGGTGGCCTTTAATGACAAAGTGGCTTTTACCATCACCCCTGCTACTTCCTACACTATCGATACTATCAGGTTAACTGATAGTTCTGATGTTGATCTTGATACTGCTATTACCTTCGATGAGATTCAGGGTGAATTCATCATGCCTGATAAAGATGTGAAGATTGTGGCTACCTTTAAGAAGAATTCTGATTTCCAAGACAAATACACGGTTAAAGCCATCACTTCTTCAGACCAATATACAGTTAAAGACGGAAACTTTAAGGATTTGACTGCTGGTGAAGAATTAAACTCTAATGCCACCTTTTTCTTCTCAGTGGCTAATGATGACGGAAATTCTTTCTGGGTCTATGCAACAATGGCCGATAAACAAATCATCAATCAGCAGGCTAAGGAAGATGAAGATACGGGAGAATATACTTTCCAAAAGTCCTTTACTGTCACTGGTGATGTCAAAATCTATGTCAGTGATACAGAAGTTAAAGCCAAGGCTTTAGTGAATAAAGATACGACTGTTAAATACTCCGTTATAGCTAAAGTTTCTGATTCTGATGAATTCACAGTTAAAGATTATCAGTATAAAGATTTAACTCAAGCTGGTATTACCTATGTTAAAGATTCTACTTTAGGTTTTACGGTCTCTGATGATTTAGGTAATTCTTTCTGGGTAGTGACTTATGTCAATGATGTCATTACTATTGACCAGAAAGCTACTGAAGATGAGGAATCAGGAGAGTATTCATTTAGCACTTCTTTTGCTGTTACTGGTAACGTTAAAATTAAAGTTGCTTCTACTCAAGCTGCCGCTAAAGCTCTTTAATTTATAATCTTCAATAGTAGAAGCTAGGTTTACTTGACCTAGCTTTTTTGTTTTCTTCTTTAGCACAAAAAAAGTCCTATTTTGCTAGGACTTTGTTTTTTAAACTGGTGCGGACGGAGAGAATCGAACTCTCATGGACGAGCCACACGCCCCTCAAACGTGCGCGTCTACCAATTCCGCCACGTCCGCAACTAACAGCTTATAAATTATATCTAGTCTTTGCTATCAAATCAAGAAAAAGTTAGAATAATTCGGTATGGATAAACGAAAATATCTTGGTGAAAGAACCTACAAGGACTCGTTAGGAGAGACTTTCACTGTTAAAATCTATCATAAATCGAATAATAACGGCCTTTCTTTAAGAATTGTCTATGGTGAAATGGAAGTTTATTGTTCTACTTATTCCTCTTTAGCTTCTATTGATAAAATTGTCTATGATGCCAGAAAGAAGTATCCTGATAGAATTATTAACCGTCCATACATGAAACCTAATGTCTATGCCTATATTCTTGGCAAGAAAAGATACTTTACTTCTGATCCAAAAAATCAAAAGAATGATACTTTCTTCTATGTTCCTTCTAATGTAAAAGATCCCGTCACTAGATACAAAAAACTTTATCTCGATTACCTAAAGCCAAGAGTAATTGAAATCGGTAAGAAGATGGATAGGAACTTATCCAACTACAAAATCAGGACTGGTTTGTTCTTATCCTACTATGCTGTCTGTTTTCCTACTAAGATGCAGTTTAAGTTCGATTATCGTCTCTTTGCTTATAAGCCAGAAATCTCTGATGCTATCATCATTCATGAGATCGCTCATACTTATGAGATTCATCATAATGATCGGTTCTATACTATTGTCAAACTCTATTGTCCTAACTATGATGAATTAGAGAAAGAGATTAATCAGGGACGCTTTGAAGGAAGGATAGATAATTATGTCTTTTAAAAGTATTGAAAGTGAAAGCAACCCCACTTACAAGGTTCTCTTAAGCTATAAGAAGGGCGAACCAAAGAACGGCTACTTTTTAGTTGAAGGTCAGGACTTAGTCGATGAAGCTAAGAAGGAAGGCTTACTAAGAACCTTAATAGTCCCTCTAAATACTCACTGCCCTTGGGTCGATTACCAGATCTACGGATTAAGAGAAAACTTATACCGTTCTTTGTCTTCCTACCAGTCTTTGCCTACAGTGATGGGAATCTGTCAAAAGATGATGGATCCTAATGTGGGAAAAAGAGTTATCTATCTTGATAAAATTCAAGATCCCGGCAACTGTGGAACCATAATTAGAACCGCTTTATCATTCCATTACTCAGGATTAGTTCTATCTAAAGATTCGGTCTCTTTATACAACAGCAAAACTATTCAATCCACTAAAGGAGCCCTGTTTCATCTTCCGATATATCGTGATGATCTCACTGCTTTTAGCCAAAAAGGCTATCACATCTATCTCACTACCTTGGATGGTGAAGATGAAAGCACAATCAAGAACCTAGAAGAGCCTTTTGTCTTAGTCTTTGGCAATGAAGGGCAAGGAATAAGAAAAGAATACCAAAATTTAGGCAAAAAGATTAGAATAGTTATGAGCGGTATTGATTCATTGAATGTAGCTATTGCCGCTGGTATCTTCATGTACCGTTTTAGAGGATGTTAAATATGGAAAGCAATTTGAGTAAGAACTTACAAGTAATTAAAGAGACTGATTCAGAAATTGAATTTAAGAAGCCTGTCAAAAAGACAGCTCTTTTATGCACTAATGGTTTTCAGAACTCTGATACTCATGATTCTACCCAGATGATGGAATACTTTCAGAAGAACTTTGCTTCCGAATATTCTAATTGTGAAATAGTCCCAGTCAGCTTATTTGCTCCTGGAGATCCTAAGACTCACCATAATCGTAAATTTGAAAAAGTCCTTGATTCTACCATCAAGGAATATATTGCTAAAGATTACGATATCATATTGATGGGCTATTCTTTTAGCTGTGCTTTAGCCTGCCATATGCAGCATAAGTACCGCAAAAATATTAAGCGAATGATCTTAGTTGCTCCTGTCTATGACACCATCTTAAACAACATGATTCCTAACTATATCGGCTATGCCTGGAAATTCCATAAGCTCAACAAAAAATATGGAACTAGGATTGCTAAGACTATGGGAAGACAGACTACTAAAGGCTTAGTCTCCTTATTGCTTTCTATCTTTATTTCTTTGCTTAAGAATAGAAAATATTTTCGCTTAATCGATGCTGATACTTTGATTATCTGGGGAACGGATGATAAGCTCTGCACTCCTCATTCCATTACCAAAGTAGATAAAATCATCCATTCACATCATGTCCTCTATAAGTATCCGAATATGACTCATGGTATCTTGAAGACCATCAAAGATAACGGCATTGTCTTTGAGGATATCCTCCACTTTGCTTTTGCTACTCCTTTCATCCTGGAAAAGACCAGTCAGGACATCAAAAAAGAGAAATTATCAAGCGTCCATACCAAATATGATGCCGATGGCGAACCGATTCCTACTTTTGATGAAATCTTTACTGGTATTGATCCAGAGGGCGATAAAGAAACCAAAATTGATCAGGAAGGTCTCTAAATAACTTGCAGGATAGCTAATCACTATCCTGTTTTTTATTGTTTATACTAGTAAATTTATATATAATCTATTATTGCGATTATATACTTATCGCCATTATTTATTTTACCTTTGGAGGACTATAACATGGAATTGAAGAAAACACTGACAATGCCTAAGGGCACTTTCCCAATGAGAGCTAACCTCCCACAGAAAGAGCCGGCTTATGTTTTACAGTGGCATAATATCGGTTTATACCAGCAGCTTTTGAAGCACAATGAAGGAAAGCCGGCTTTCTATCTTCATGATGGTCCCCCTTATGCTAACAATGAGATTCATGCTGGCCATGCTTTAAACAAGATTCTTAAGGATATGATCTTAAGAAGCAAGAACCTGGAAGGCTACTATGTCCCCTATACTCCAGGCTGGGACTGCCATGGTCTTCCTATCGAATTATGTGTGACTAAGTCAGGAGTCGATAGAAGAACTACTCCTCCCGCTGTCTTTAGAAAGAAATGTGCTGACTATGCCCATACTCAGGTCGATAAGCAAAGAAGCCAGATGCTGACTTTAGGTGTCTTAGGTGATTATGATCACCCCTATCTCACTTTGAACAAGGATTATGAGGCCCATCAGGTCGAAATCTTCCGCGATATGGCGCTTCAGGGATTAATCTACAAGGGCTTAAAGCCTGTCAACTGGTCGCCATCAAGTGAATCAGCTTTAGCTGAAGCCGAGATTGAATACAAGGATGTCCAGGCTAAGACTATCTTTGTTAAGTTCCCGGTCATCAAGGGCAACGATATTGTCTCCAAAGGCGACTATTTTGTCATCTGGACCACTACTCCTTGGACGCTTCCGGCTAACTTAGGTATTTGTCTTAATCCCCATATGACTTACGGCCTTTTCGAGACCGAAAAGGGTAACTTTGTTTTGCTCAAGGACTTAGCAGCTTCCTTAAAGGTTAAGCTTAATCTCGAGAAGATGAATCTTCTTAAGGAGTTTGTCGGCACCGATGTCGACAAAGTCATCTGCAAGCATCCTTTCCTTGACCGTGAGTCTTTAGTCATGGTCGATGACTATGTCACTTCTGATTCCGGTACTGGCTGTGTCCATATCGCTCCAGGCCATGGCTTAGACGATTATCGAGTCGGCAAGAAGTATGGCCTTGAACCTCTTTGCCCGGTCGATGCTAAAGGCTATATGACTTCCGAGGCTGGAAAAGACTTAGCCGGTCTTTTCTATGCTGAGTGCAATGATAAAGTCATTGAGATCTTAAAGAACAACGGCTCTTTGCTTTTAGAAGAAGATATCGTTCATTCCTACCCGCATGACTGGAGAACTAAGAAGCCGACCATCTTTAGAGCTACTGCCCAATGGTTCTGCTCAGTCGATAAAATCAAAGATAAGCTCCTTAAAGAAGCTGAAACTGTTAATTTCTTGCCTAAATGGGGCAAGGTCAGACTTGAGAATATGTTAGCTAACCGTGATGATTGGTGTATCTCAAGACAAAGGCTTTGGGGTGTTCCGATTCCGATTTTCTATGGCGAAGATAATGAGCCTTTGCTGGATAAAGTCTTATTCGATCATGTGATTGATCTATTCAAGCAGTATGGTTCAGATATCTGGTATGAAAAGGAAGCTAAGGACTTGCTTCCGGCTAACTACACTAACCCTCATTCACCTCATGGCTTATTCACTAAGGAAAAGGACATCATGGATGTCTGGTTTGATTCCGGCTCCTCTTTCTTAGGGTCGGATATTGCTTTAGGCCATCCTTTCCCTGCTGATATCTACCTTGAAGGCAATGATCAGTATCGTGGCTGGTATAACTCCAGTATGATTCTTTCAGTTGCCACTACTGGCAAAGCTCCTTATAAGAATGTCATTACTCATGGCTTCTTAGTCGATCAGAACGGCGAAAAGTTCTCTAAGTCTAAGAAGAACGGTATTGATCCTGTCACTATCTGCAAGACTTTCGGTGCTGATATCTTGAGACTCTGGACAACTTCTATCGATTACACTACCGCTGAAATCAAATTGACTCAGGACCTGCTTAAAGTCTGCTCTGAGCAGTACAAGAAGATCAGAAACACCTTCAAATTCATGCTTACTAACTTATGCGATGACGATCTTGGAAACGGCTTTGATCCTAACTATAAGCCGACTAACTTAGGCTACACTGACCAATTGATGCTTAACAAGCTCAAGGAGGTCTTAGCGATGATGAAGAAAGGCTATGACACCTATAACTTCGCTTCCGTAACTGATAGTGTCACTAACTTCTTTGTCAATGACTTGTCTTCCTTCTATCTGGACTTCTCTAAGGACACCCTCTACTGCGACAAGAAGGATAGCGAGAAGAGAAGAAACACCCAGTATGTCCTCTACAATATTGCTAAGTCTATCTGCATTGCTTATTCACCGGTTCTTTGCTTCACTGCCGAAGAAATCTATGGTGCTATGAATATCCCTTCCAAGCAAGTATCTGTCGCTTTAGAGAAGTATCCTGATTTAGGCTCTATTGATGAGAAACTATCTTCTGATTATCAGCTCTTAGTCGAACTGAGGAATCATGTCAATGCCTTAGTGGAGCCTAACCGTGCTAACGGGACTATCGGTTCCTCAAGTGAAGCGATGGTCTTCTATAAGCCGACTAGCGATGAAGAAAAGAACCTCATTGCCAAATTAGGTGAAGAAGAAGTCTCAAGAATCCTCATCGTCTCGGGATTCGAGATGGCTGATGAAAGCAAAGTCATCAAGCATACCGGTGAGAAGTGTGAGCGTTGCTGGAACTACTTCGATGACATCCATGAAAAAGACGGTCATAAGCTCTGCTCTCGCTGTTTAGATGCTTGCAAAGGTATTGATTTAGGAGAAGAAAATAAGTGAAGTTACAAGAAAAACTCAATAAGTTCTTCCAAGGTATCTCTTTAAAGCAGTACTTTCTTTTGCTAGGTCTTTCCTTGCTCCTTTTTGTTTTGGATATCATCACCAAATATATTGCCGCCACCCACTTAACTTACGGAGACAATCCGGTTACGGCTATTCCTTACATCTTCGACTTTGTCTTAATCTTCAACAATGGAGCAGCCTGGAACTTCCTAGCTGACCAAAAGTGGCTTCTCTGTATGATTTCCCTTGTTATGGGTGTTGCCCTTCTTTGTGTCTATCTCTTCATGTTCAAGAAGCTTCCTACCTTCCTAAAAGTCTCTCTTTCTATGATGGTAGCTGGAAGCTTTGGTAACTTAGTCGATAGAATCGGCTACTGGGCCCAGCTTGGTATCTATAAGCTTGGTGTTATTGATTTCCTCCACTTCTCATTCTGGTCAAGCTTCCCTGTCTTCAACTTAGCTGATTCCTATTTGGTAGTCGGTATTGCTATCTTGATTGTTGGCTATATTGTCCTTTCTATCAAGGACACTAAAGTCAGCAAAGCTAGCGCTAATGATACGATAATAAATGAAGTCTCTTCCAGCGACTTAAAGAACAAGTTAGCCGCCAAAGAGAATGATGTAACTAAGAAGAATAATGAAAAGGCTGATTCTAGCCTTGAAGGAGTCGAAAAAAATGACTCAAAAGCAGATAGTAGCAGCAAGTGAAGCTGGCCGAATCGATGTTGTCTTAGCTAAAGACATCAAGATTTCAAGAAGTCAGGCTTCAAAGGCCATCAAGGATGGCTTTGTTGCCGTTGATAAGGTGACTGTTTCTCAGTCTTCCTTTAAAGTAAAGGCTGGTCAGACTATTGAATATACTCCCGTTGAAGAAAAGCCCGCTGCTTTCCTTAAGCCTAAAGAAAAAGTCGTCATCGACTATGTCTATCAGGATGACGATATCGCCATCGTCAATAAGCCTCGAGGGATGGTAGTTCATCCAGCTCCTGGCCATCAGGATGATACCTTAGTCAACTATCTTTTCGACAATGATGAGAAGTTTGATTTTGATCCTTCTGATACTGAGAATGTCCGTCCTGGCATTGTCCACCGTATCGACAAAGATACTCAGGGTCTTTTGGCTATTGCCATGAATACCGAAAGCCAGAAAGCTCTCCAGGAAGAAATCAAAGAACATGACTTCCATCGATACTATTTGGCTCTAGTCTACGGCAATGTGAAGGATAAGAAGTTTAAGATCGATGCTCCTTTGACTAGACCTAACCATACTCAGAGGAAGGCTTTAGTTGATGTCTATAATGGCAGGGAGGCTATCACTCACTGCACTCTTCTTGGAAACAATGGCAAGGTCTCGCTTCTTAAGTGTTCTCTAGAAACTGGTAGGACTCATCAGATCAGAGCCCACTTAGCCTATATCGGTTATCCGATAGTCGGAGATAAGCTCTACGGTTCAAGGCTCGATAAGATTGCCACTAAAGGCCAATGTCTTACCGCTTATGAATTAAGCATCATCCATCCTCGCACATTACAGAGAATGAACTTCTATGCCCCTATCGATGATTACTTCAAAGAACTCCTGAATTATTACTTTAAGTAAAGAGAATCAGGCAACAAGCCTTAGTACTTGTTGCCTTTTTTGATTCGGTCGTGTCTAGTCAATATGTATCGTTTTGTATTGAATTTAGACTTTTGTATAACTATAATTTTCTTTATGAGTGATTTAACTAAAAAGGCTTTAGGAAACTCCTTAAAAAATCTGCTTCTCAAGAAGTCCTTAAATGAGATAACTGTTTCGGATATTACGGATGACTGCGGAGTAAACCGCCAGACTTTCTATTATCATTTCAACAATATTCCTGATCTCTTGGAATGGGTCTGCATAAGTGATTCCGATAAGATACTGAAAGAGAACCGCCACTATGATAACTGGGAAGATGGCTTCTACAGCGTCTTTGTCTGGGCCAATAGCAATAAAGCCTTTGTCATGAATATCTATCACTCAGTCTCTTTAAAAGTGCTCTTGCGTTACTTGGATAGATTAGTAAATCCTTTATTGATGAATGTCATCAATGAACAGACCTATGGACTGATGGTCAAGCAGGAGGATAAGGAATTCATTGCAAACTTCTATACTAACTCCTATGTCGGGTTAGTGATCAACTGGATTGATAAGGGCATGAATGAAGACCCTAAGGATATCATTAAGCACTTAACACCTATCGTCAAAGGAACCGTTAGACAAGCGCTTGTTACCTACTCGAAAGAAGAAGGCTTAAGCCAGTAAACACTGGCTTTTTTTCCTATACATAGATTATTTTATGTCGTATCTTTATACACTTGTAAAAAAGCAGTTTAAATTCTAAACAACTGCTTAAAGCTGGTTATTTAAAATTCTTTAATTCCTTTTTACTATGTTGTTGTGCCCTAATAAAAAGGAGGGAAGAAAATGTATTATTCAGCAGGAAACTATGAAGCCTTTGCCCATCCAAGCAAGATTGAAGCAAATGAAAAGAAGAGTGCTTATATTGTCGGCTCAGGCTTAGCCGGATTAAGTGCGGCTTTCTATTTAGTAAGAGATGGTTCAGTCAAAGGCGAAAATGTCCATATCTTAGAGAAGCTTCCCGTCTCAGGCGGTAGCTGCGATGGCTTAAAAGACATAACTAAAGGCTACTATATGAGAGGCGGAAGAGAAATGGATAACCATTTCGAATGTATGTGGGATTTATTCAAGGATGTTCCCTCTTTAGAGACTCCTGGAGTCTCCGTGCTTGATGAGTACTATTGGCTAAACAGGAAGGATCCTAACTATTCCTTATGCCGTGCCACTATCAACTGCGGCCAAGATGCCCACACTGATAAGAAATTCACTCTTTCCAAAAAAGGCTCGATGGAGTTAGTTAAGCTTTTAATGACTCCTGAAAAAGACTTAGAAGACAAGAGAATCGATGAGTTCTTCGATGATGAATTCTGGAACTCGAATTTCTGGCTCTATTGGCAGACCATGTTTGCTTTCCAGAGATGGTGCTCAGCTCTTGAAATGAAGAGATATATTGCTAGATATGTCCATCACATCGATGGCTTACCTGATTTCTCAGCTTTAAGATTCACTAAGTACAATCAATATGAATCTATGATTCTGCCTCTACAGAAGTATTTAGAGTCTAAGGGTGTTAAATTCGAATTCGGAATAGAAGTCACTAACATCATCTTTGATGTCAATGACCAGAAGAATAAGAAAGCTATTGAGATCGATTACACTAAAGACAAGAAGAACTTAGTTAAGAAGCTCACTGATAATGATTTAGTCTTTATTACTAACGGCTGCTGCACCGATGTCTCTTGCTACGGCGATCAAAACCATGCTCCTGATCTTTCTACTATCCATCCTAATGTCGGAGATTCTTGGAATCTCTGGAACAAGATTGCGAAACAGGATCCTTCTTTTGGTAACCCCAATGCTTTTGATAGTGATCCCTCAGCCACTAACTGGATGTCTGCAACTGTAGAGACTAAGGATAAAGAAATCATCAAACTCATTGAGGATATCTGCCATCGTAATCCTTTAGATGGAAAAGTTACTACTGGCGGCATTGTAACAGTCAAGGACAGTGTCGACAACTGGTTCTTAAGCTGGACTATCAATAGACAGCCTCAGTTCAAGTCTCAGGACAAGGATTCAGTCTTAATCTGGATTTATTCTCTTTCTACCAACAAAGAAGGAAACTTCATCAAGAAGCCGATGAAGGAATGCACCGGAGAAGAAATCTGTGAAGAGTGGCTCTATCATATCGGAATGAATACTAATGATATCCATACTTATGCCTCTACTAAGTGCAACACCACTACTTGCTATATGCCTTATATCAATGCTTTCTTCCAGCCACGCAAGAACACTGATCGTCCTTTAGTCGTACCTAAAGGTTCTACTAACTTTGCCTTTATAGGTCAATTTGCCGAAACTCCTAGAGATACCATCTTTACTACTGAGTATTCAATACGTACAGGTATGGAATCGGTCTATACTCTTTGCAATGTCGATAGAGCCGTACCGGAAGTGTGGGGAAGTGTCTATGATGTAAGAGAGCTTTTAAAGGCTTCTTACTATGGTATAGACAAGAAAAAGATTACTGATATGAAGCTATCTTGGAAAGAGAAGTTCTTGTTGAAGACTGTCTTAAAGAAGACCAAAGGAACTGAGGTCGAGGAGCTCCTTAAAGATAGTAAGTTAATCTAATATTCTTTCCGGGACGAAACCATTTCAAAGGCAGAGTGAATGGAGGTATTCACTCTGCTTTTAGTTTAGAAAAAAAGCAGAGTCTTAAGCTCTGCTATCTTTTTAATTATCGACGACTTCGACTTTGGTGACATGGTTCAGCTTTGGAGGATAAACTAGGGAGACCGAACCATCATAGGTGATTTTGAGTTTATCGCCTTCCCTTAAGTCATTGAAAGTAATCTCATGACCGGATTTGTAGACTTTTCCAAAATCATCAAGCGAGAAAGAATAGAAGTAATCTTCAGTCCCGGTGTTGGTGACATTGATACCATAGAAGTTATTGACCTTAGCATATTCGCCAGAAATAATGAATTCATTGTTCTTCTGGATTTCGAGGTTCTTGATGTCGCTATGTTCCTGGTCTTTGGAGAAGCCAGATACTAAGCTTAAAGCAGCAAACAAAAGGTTTTTCATGGTTTTCTCCTTTCCTTGTAAATATATTATAAGTTATTGGATTAAGAATTTCGATAGTTTCTAAAGTAGGTTTTGACATATTTTGTCAAAGAGTCTATTCCATAAGCCTTTTTCAGTTTGTTGAAGACTAAATCAACTTGGGCACCAGCGCCTTTTGGTATCTTCGTCTTAAAGATTTCTTCCATCTTTTGCCATTCTTTTAGGAAAGTATACCTAGCTATTACTGAGGCTACGGCTACTGAAGGATAGTAAGATTCACCTCTAACATGGAAATAAAGAGGGTTATTGATCAATTCATCTTTGCCAACTAGTTTCTTATAGTTTTCTTCTGGCTCGAACTGATCGATATAGCAAATCACACTATCGCCTAAATCATACTTTTTCTTTAAGCCAATCTGAGCTAAGTTGTGGCATTTAGCCATGGTTTTATGAATAGAAAATTTTCTAGTTTCTAAAGAGGAGAGCTTTTCGGGTGATACCATTACGACATAGTTCTTGATTCTTCTTTTTAAGACAGGACCTATTGAAAGAATGTAGTCATCAGTCATCTTCTTAGAATCATTGATCTTGCTTTTCTCTAAGAATTCAATGTCTTTAGGAGTAACATAGCTAGCAACTACTACTAAGGGTCCAAAGAAGTCACCGACACCTACTTCATCCGATCCTATCTGATAGGATAAGTCATCCCAGGAATCAAAGTAAGGTTTATCGTAATCCTTAGCTTTCTCTTTGACTTCATTGACGGTGACGTTCTTAGAGAACTGACTTGCCTCTTCTTTGGCTGCTTCAGAGCCGGAAAAGACAATAGTATAGATTTCTTTGCGGTTGCGGTAAGCATGGATTTCGATTCCATCCTTCCTCACTAAAAAGAATTCATATGGCTTGTTCTGATCAGTTATTTCTTTAGCATTATAGAAATCACGTATTTCTTCTGCTTTAGCTTGATCGACTTTGATTTTAGCGTAGGTCAATGATAATTATTCCTCAGGATTAATATAGCACAAAAGCTAACTATTCTAAGCCAATAAGCGCAAAGTGCCTTTATTTGTGTTAAAATTTTTAAGCAATGGAAGAAAATTACCTTAATTTTGAAATTGATGCTGTCATTAAAGAGTTAGATGGTTACTTTAGCCTTAACGGGTTAAAAGAATCTTTTACGATTGAAAACTACTTAGCTAAGTCAAAAGATGAATTAGAGCTAAATCATCAGTACTTAACAGAATTCTCTTTGTTCCTTCATGACGGGCATGAAATCAATATTCCTTCTCTCCTTGATATGAATCCGATTTTTGAGGAACTAGATAAAGGAATGACTCTTTCAGCCATTGAGCTTTCAAGTATTGCTGACTTATTAAGCTGCTCTAGCTATCTTTATGATCTTTTCTATGATAAGAAGGAATACTATCATCTAAATGATGATGCGCTAGACTTGAATCCCGTCGAACAGCTCAAGAGAGACTTGATTACCTGCATTGAGCCGGATATGACTATCTCTGATTCTGCTAGCCCTAAATTAAGAGAAATCAGGACTACTAAAAGAGGTTTAGAAAGAAGCCTATCTAATATCATGAATACCTATAAGAATAGGTATGCCAACTATCTTTCTAATGATGTCATCACTATCAAGGGCGGAGAAGAGGCTTTACCGATTAAAGCTTCCTCTAAGGGCTTTGTCAAAGGAACAATTGTTTCTTATTCGGCTTCCGGAGAGACCGCTTTTATGGTCCCTTATGAAGTTATCGATCTAAGAAACAAGCTTTCTAATGTCAAGCAGGAAGAAGGGGATGAAATCATTAAAGTCTTAGCCGACTTATCAAGTAAAGCCAGTAAGCAGTTAAAGTATTTAAAGAGAGACTATGAAATCATCTTTACTTTTGATCGCTACTTAGGTGCGGTCAGATTCGGCAATTCCTATCAAGGCTGCATTGCCTCTCTATCAGACAAAGAACTTACTTTGAAGTCTTTGTTCCATCCACTCCTGAAAGCTAAAACTATTGTTACTAACTCCTTGTCTTTAGGGAACAGTAACCCTAAAGCTTTGCTGATTACCGGTCCTAACGCGGGCGGTAAATCCGTCTTCATCAAGGCTGTAGCCTTATCAGTGATGATGGATAAGCTGGGTCTACTAGTACCCTGCAAAGATGAAGCCAAGATACCTTATTTAGATAATGTCTATTTTTTAGGCGGAGATAATCAATCCGTGATGGATAACCTTTCTACTTTCTCCAGTCATATCATGGGCATCAAAGGAATCCTTGATAGAGCCACTAAGGACTCTTTAGTCATCATTGATGAAGTAGGCGAAGGCACTTCACCGAAAGACGGTGAAGCCTTAGGTGTCGCACTTTTAAAGTACTTTGAAAGACTTAACTCCTATACTCTTTTGACTTCCCACTTTGATGGCTTAAAAATCTATGCCGCTAGCGATTCAAAGGCTCTAACGGGAGCTATGGAATTCAACACTGATTCCTTAAAGCCCACTTACCGCCTTCTTTTGCATACCACTGGTAAGTCTTATGGTCTCCTTCTTGCCAAGAACTTAGGTATTAAACCTGAAATCATCAAGGATGCCATTGATTTTGAAGCCACCAGAGAGAATCAGGATACGGATGCCTTAATGGAAAGACTCACCGAACAGGAAAGCGAAAATGAGAAAAAAGCTAGGGAGCTAGACAACAAGAAGAAAGATCTCGATGCCATTATCCTTAAACGTGATCAGGCCATCAAAGCCCTCAATGAAGAAAAAGCCTCTATTCATGTTAAAGCAGAAGAAAAGATTAACCGCTTAGTCGATGAAAGAATTGCCCAGATCAACAAAGTCTGGGACAATAAGAGCACGAAGGCGACTTATTCCGATGTCTCCAAAGCTAAAGGTGAGCTCAACAAGATGAAAGAAGTCGAAGCCCCGGTATTGGATGGCAAGCCTACCTTTGACTTGACTGACTTAAAACCTAATGACCTAGTCGAGGATGAAGATGGAAGAAGAGCCACGGTTTTAGAAGTAAAGAAGAAGGAAGTCTTAGTCGACTTAGACGGCTTAAGATTTAGAAGGCCAATCCATGGTCTAAAAAAAGCTAGACTTACCGTTAAAGACATCAAAAAGAAAAAGACCAATGAAGTCTCTGACTTTTCCTATATTCAGCTTGCTTCCTCCCAAGGTATTGAACTTAATATCATCGGCCTCTATGTCGATGAAGCAATGAGAAAAGTTGTTTCTTTCATTGATGAGGCAAGAGTACGGAAGCTTTCCATGATTAGGATTGTTCATGGGGCTGGCTCTTTCGCCTTAAAGAATGCTGTCTGGAAATACTTAGGTAACCATAAAGATTTCATCAAGGACTACCGTCTAGGCGGACAAGGAGAAGGCGGCTTAGGAGCCACAATCGTCCATCTTAAATGAGCTATCTTGATTATCCGGTTCTAAAGCAAAAGATATCTCTCCTTCCTGACCGTCCTGGATCCTATCAGATGAAGGATAGTAACGGGACGATTATTTATGTTGGTAAAGCTAAGTCGTTAGTTAAAAGAGTCAAACAGTACTTCACCCGTCCCCAGCAGGGCAAAGTGATGAGAATGGTGATGGAGATCAGAGACTTTGATATCATTGAGACCCACACTGAAAAAGAGGCTCTTCTTTTAGAGATTTCTTTAATCCATAAATACTATCCTAAGTACAACATCATGCTGATGGATGATAGGATGTACCCTTATATTGCCTTAAAGAAGCAAGGTGATCCCTTCTTGAAGATTGCTAGAAACGATAAAGAAAAAGGCTATTTTTACTTTGGTCCTTTTCCTAATAGCTCAGAAGCCTATAAGATGATTAATCTTCTTAATAAGCTTTATCCTTTAAGAAAATGCCGTAATATTCCAAATAAGCCTTGCCTTTACTATCATCTAGGCCAGTGCCTAGCTCCTTGCATCAGGAAGATTGAGCCTAGCGAATATCAGAATATGGTAAATGATATCACAAGATTCCTGAATGGTGAGACTGGTTCAATCCTAGCTAAATTAAAAGCCAAGATGAAGGAAGCCAGCACTAATCTGGAGTTTGAGAAAGCTAACGACTACAAAGAAACTATTTCTACTATCAATAACATCACTGCTAAACAGAAGATCCTCTTTGAGGATCATGTTTCCCGTGATGTTTTAGGCTACTCTATCAGGGAAGGCTATATTTGCGTAGTCTTCCTGCTTTATCGAAAAGGCGTACTGTTAGGTAAAAACGCCTATGTAGAGGAGTTAGAGGATGACTTGAATGATACATTAGAGAATATGGTCGTTCAATTCTATGATAAGCATCCTGATAAGCCAAAAGAGTTAATAGTTCCGGATAAAGGAATTATTCCGGTCTTAAAGGAAGCCTTAGACTTTGAGGTTATCTCCCCAACTAGAGGCAAGAAGAAAGACTTGATGGCAATGGCATTAGAGAATGCCAAGCAATCCCTGGATACACATTTCCAGACGGCAAGGCTTACTGATAATGTCTTATCCTTATTAGAAGAATTGCAGCAGAAATTAGGTTTAAAGAAAACACCTTTAGATATTGAGCTATATGATAACTCACATACAACCGGTTATGACTGTGTAGGCGCAATGGTTAAATACATCAATGGGGAAAAGGCTCCGGAGCTCTACCGTAAATACAAAATCAATCAGCCTAACAAAGAAGATGACTTAGCTAGTATGAGAGAAGTCCTAACGAGAAGATTCACTCGCCTCAAAGAAGAAAAAGATAAGCTACCAGACTTAGTCATTGTTGATGGCGGGTTTAATCAATGTGAGATAGCTTTAGAAGTCAAAGAGAAAGTTGGTATTGATATTCCAATAGCTGGTTTAGCTAAGAATGACAAACACGAGACTGATACTTTGATTAATGCAGATACCGGTGAAGAAATTCCTTTAAATAAAGGCTCTTCCCTGTTCTTCCTTTTAATGAGGATGCAGGATGAAGTCCACCGATTTGCTATCACCTATCATCGGTCTTCTCGCTCTAAGTCTGCTTTCAAAACTATCTATGATGATATCAATGGAATTGGCAAGAAGCGAAAAGAGAAGCTGCTGGATTTATATCCGACCATGGATTCTCTTGATGGCATCAAAGAAGAGGAACTGGAACAGTTAGTCCCATCCGTAGCTGCTAAGGAGATTCTAGCTAAAAGAGATAGCTATTTTGAAGACGTTAAAGAGATTGAAGAGCATCAAAAGAAATTAGTTAAATGAAGCAATAAGTTCCAACTAGCGTGTAATTCAAATATGAACAAATATGAAAAGCTTTGTAAAAAGTCTTTTAGCAATAATTTATTTTTTGATGCCTTAGGGGATGTTGGCATCACCTTAGGATTCATTCCCTTTTTGCTTTTCTTTTTAGTTTTTTTAAACTATATATCATTAGAGTCTATCGTAAAGTTTTCTAACCTACTCTCTTTTATGTCTATAGCAGGCGATTTGTCTTTGCTTCTTTACCTCATCACTTTTATTTTTACCTTAAAGAGTGATAACTCTTCAAGGAAAGCGGCTTTCTACTAAATGGCTTTAGGTCTTATCTATTATATTTCGACAATGTCTGTTTTTTTGGTTTTCTATTATTACGGAGATAAAAATGAGTTACTTCTTTCTTTAGTTAAATCTATGTTCCCGGATAATTATTTACTAAGTATTTCAGCTTTTATGTTTCTCTATTACTTTCTCTTCCATGGTCAAGAATTCAAGAAGCCGACTAAAGCTAAAAAGACTTGGTTTAGATTGGCTTCTTTTATCCCTTTAATCTATATTTTGGTCTCTTATGTCTTATCTGCCTTAGATGAAGCCAGTATCATTTCTATTCATTATTTAGTCTCTACACTTTTGAGTGGTCAGTTCTTCCTTCAAGAGGTAGTTGGATTAGTAGTTATCTATTTCTTCTACTTCTTAAGAAGAAAAGATATTAAAGCAGGTAAGAAGCCTAAATAAATGAATGAATATAGTTAGACAGTACAGAACACTTTAATTTCTTCATTAGTAATCTTCCTCTCAGTCCTCGATTGGCTATTAACTACTTTTATTTCACCAATATTAGGTAACGCAACCACCATTCTTCAAATTGAAAATATGAAATGGTCTTTTGTTCTTTTACCTATATTTATCTTCTACAATAATGATAACAGTGAAGATAAATATTCAAAGACTGCTAAGTTCTTGGATTGGTATTATACCGGGGCTTATGTAGCCTTAGCTATTGTCTATGTAATCCTCTTTATATGTGTTCCACCTTCCAGTGATCAGAGTTTAGCAATGCTTTTTATTCATTAGTTTTACTATTTCTGTACAATAACTTCATTCTTTCTATAATCATTTCGCTTTAATTTAGTTGAAAAATCTTATGTCATAATGTTAAAGAGGAATTAACTATGAAAAAGATGAATTTAATGTTAGTGTCATTAGCTGCTCTTACGTTAGGTTTAGTTTCCTGTGGAACCGATACCAAAGCCAATTCTGACTTTAGTACCACCTTTAAAGATGTCGAGAGCGAAGAAGTATATGAAAACGATGCTGAAACAAAGATTTATTATGCTGAAATTCTTTTCATTAACGCTAAAGAAGATAAATCCCTGAGTCTTCAGGCAAATTGCAACTGAAGTTTCCTCTAAGACTGCCTACACTGACACCAAGTTTATTTTCGGTTGGGGTATCTCTTCCATAACGATTAATGGAGAGACCGAAACAGTCAAAACTGCTAAGTATGTAACTACCGAGGAAATTCCTGTTAACCAGGCCTTAACTCTTAAAATCGTTTTTGGAGTAACTGGCTGGGATAGCTCTTATACCTTCACTTATGATGGCTATTCTGTCGGTCAGTATAAGAAATAAGGATTTAATTGTTAGTTTATAGAATAAAAGCAGTCTGTTTTAGACTGCTTTTACTTTACTCTTAATCAAGGCCTCAATTATCAGTTTGTCAGGCGGTAAAAGATTATAATTTTTAGTTTCACTTAAATAGACCCATTCTCCATCTTCGTGCTCTAATAATTCTAGATGAGGATTGATTAGATGGGTAAGATAAACATCCATTGATAGGTGAAAGCTTGGGTAATCATATTCAATTGTGGTTAAGAAACTATCTACTTTGATAGAAGCATCTAATTCTTCTTTTATTTCTCTTATAACAGTATCAGAGCTTTTCTCATTAGGCTCGACTTTCCCGCCTGGGAATTCATAAAAGCCTTTAAATTCGCCATAGCCTCTTTGAGCTATGAAGATTTTCTTTTCTTTGATAATGACTGCTGCTGAAACCTTAATGTTTTTCATTGCTGTAATCTGGTACTAACAAATCTTCCTGATAGATTTTCTCAATTGGATGATCAAGGATGACATCAAATAGAAGGGTCTTACCAGGATTAGATGTCTCTCGAGGATTAGTTAAGGTTCCTTCCCCGACATAGGTGAAAGGCAAAGTAATATTGTCTTCAGTCTTAACTTTCCTAACAAAGATTCCGGCTCTTTTCATTTTTAAGACACCTAAACCTTTAGTGGAGGTTAAAGTACAGCCAGTCTCGCTTTCCCACTGCAGGACTTTAGGAGAGAGGAATTTATCCTGATAATTAAGTCTTTCTTCTACTGTCTTATCCTTCTTTAATCCGACATAAAGGTAACCATGGTCATACATGATTAGAGTTCCCTTCATATAAACTAAAGAATTCTGATTAAGTGCCATTAAAGACTGTTTGATGCTATAGGTGCCATATAGTTTTAAAGGTCCAGCAAAGTCTCCAAATTCAGAGCGATTTCTTTCTAATCCATAATTTAATAAGTCAGTTAGATGGATAATGAATTCCTTTGAGAAACCACTGGTATCTAGATGGTAATAGCCATTATTGAAAGAGACAAAGATTTTCTTCTTATGCTGATCATTCAAAGAGAAAAGCTTTCCCTGCAAGAACTTTAAAGCATTAGTAAACTGCTCTTCTTTAATGTCACTTATATAACCTAAGATGGCTTCCTTTAATTCAGTTTCAGTTTTGTCTCCTTGGATTAAAGACAGAAGTATTGAGTAGTCATCCGGTCTAACTAAAGGAAGAATACTGGATAAGTCTTCAAGAAGAGTTATCTCATCTTCAGTAAAAGCCGGAAGATTCTTTTCGTTAGCCTTCTTTAAGAAATTGTAGTAGCACTTATTCTCCGTGCCATCCATTTTTGAATTAATGAATCTCATTAAGTCTGGAGCACAGGAGTTATCAAGGTAATCCATATGGGTAGGATAGTTATCGACGCACTTCAAATAGTCCTTAAACTTTTCATAGTCGCCTAAAAGGAAATCTTTTCGATTGAAGTTAGTACTCTGGATGTAGTTTAAGACTTCTTCCTTGGACTTTTCATCCATATGGATTTCAATGGGAAGATTAAGTTCCTTAAAGTCGTTCTGAACAAAAGTTTTCAATTGTGCTTTTTCTATAATCGAATTAGGTTTAAGGCTAGATAGAGCTAAAGCAATCTGAACACTTCTCTCATAGCTGTTACCGATAAAGTCCAGAATAGTCAGATATGATTTTCCAGGGTATTTTCTAAGACCTCTTCCTAACTGCTGAATGAAGATAGTCTGGGACTGAGTGGGTCTTAAAAAGAGAACCATATTGATGGCTGGGATATCGACCCCTTCATTAAGGATATCAACTGCAAAGATGATATCCAGAGGATTGTTCCCATCAGCTAAATCATTAAAGGCTTTTAGTCTTTCACCTGTATCGTTAGTGCCAGTAAGATAAGTGGAATGATAACCAAGTTCATTCATATTCTGGCTCATCAGCATAGCATGAGTAACTGACCGACAGAAACCGATAGCTTTTAGTTTTCCCTTCGGCTGATACTTCTTAATCTGGCTATCGACAAACTGACAGTGCTCAGGAGCAATGATCTGGTCAATCATTCTTTCTGAGTCAGTCTTATCTAATGAGTAATCGACGCTTTCATCACGGATAGCGTAATATTTAAAAGGAACTATCAGATCGTTTGTTAAAGCTTCTCCAATTGATAAAGAATAGGGAATGTTGTTATCAAATACTTTTAAGACATCGGCGTTATCCATTCGATTAGGAGTAGCGGTTAATCCTAAAAGGAATTCCGGATTGAAATGCTGGATGATCTTCTGATAGGATTCAGCCGTGGAATGGTGGCATTCATCTAAGATGATATAGTCAAACTCCTTAGAATCAAACATCTCTAAATGTCTTGATAACTCACTATTAGTAGCAAAGAGAAAATCACAATCTAATTCTTTCTTGTCCCCAGTGAAAAGGCCAAATGTATATTTTCCTTTGCCAAAGACATTAATAAAGGACTTTCTGGCATCTTCAAGAATACTTTCCCTATGAACTACATAAAGAAGTCTTTTAGCGCCGAAGTTCAAAGCATCAAAAGCCGCCAGATACGTTTTACCAGAACCAGTAGCAGCTACAATTAGGGCTTTATTAGCACCCATATCACGGTATCTTCTTAAATCCTTTAAGGCCGACTTTTGCATATAGTTAGGTTTAATAGTGGAAGAAGTTAAAGCTAAAGAGTAATCCATATCCCATCTTTCAACAGCATAAGCTAGTCTTATTTGATAAGCCTTTATTAAATCAGTAGTTAATGGAAGGGTCTTACTATAAAGATAATTGAACTCATTCAGGCTTACCTGATAGGTGTTGAATCTAGTCTTATCGAATAAAGAAACATCCCATTCAATATTCTTAAGAAGGGCAAATCTCGTAATATTTGAAGAACCTACTATCAGTTCAAAAGAATCAGAGTATTCAAATAAGTAGCCTTTACAGTGGAAGCCATTATCATCAAAACAGTCCATATCAAAATGGCATGTGAAGTTAGAATATTTATTCTGCCATCCTAAGAAAGTCTCTAACGATCCAACATCAGTGAAGTTCTGATAGGCAGAAGTAATAAGAGTGCCTTTAACACCTCTACTTAAAGCCTCTTCAATATCTTTCTCTAAAAGAATCAAGCCAGCTTTCTTAATAAAAGAAACAGAAAAGTAAAAAGAAGTACATCTTTTAAGACTGTCTTTTATTTTATTTAAGAATGACGGTTTAGACCGGTTTGTTAAAAAGGCATTTTCCATTAGATCAATTATAGGACTTTAAGAAAAAGACTTACAGATCCCCTAACTAAAATCCTTTCAGATTTATTTCATATTGATATTAAAAAAGTATCAAATTAATAAGAAGCATTCATCTTTTTGGAGGCTTTAATAAGGTTTTATCTTAGAATATAAGCATGAATAAAAACTATTCCTTAAAAGAAATCAAAGAAGAACTCTTTAAAGAGATTAGTGAACTAGAAGAAAAAGACCCCAGTTGGAAGAACTGCCGCCATTGTCCTTTTAAAGGCAAATGCTGTATCGATAATGATATTGATATCCGAGAAGATGAATGGAATGAGATTGAAAAAGTCTTAGACAATAATCAATCTATAAAAGACCAAGTGAAGAATAACTTTATCAATAATTCCAAATGCTATTTTAGAACTGAAACCTGCTGCTTAATAAATGATATCAGGCCTACAAACTGCATCTATACCCCTTATCAAGTAATACAGAACATCTACAGCAATAGACTTATGTATAGCCTTAGATCAGAGAACTGTGATTTCACCACTAAAGAAATAGATTCAAAAAAGCTAGATGAGAAAGACTACCTAATAAAAGTACCAGATTCTGATCATTATTATCTCTTCCTTAACCATTGGTTTCTCAATTATGAAAATAACTCGATAGACTGCTATAAAGAAACCGGATACGAAAGATTAAAAGAATATTTTGAAAAGGAATAAGAAATTATCCTAAAAGAAAAACAATACTTTTTTTATATTTTTTGGATAAGTCTTTGAAAGAATTAAAGCAATCAGTTATCTTGCTTCTTTTCTATCGTATTTGCTTTGCTTTCTTCCTTCACTAAATGATTAAGCATAATAGCTCCGACTATATCAAGCACGAAGAAGAAATGAAAGACAATAGCCATTCCTAATCCCATAAAAGCATAGATGGCGGTATCATTATTGACTCCTAAACTGATAAGGATAAAGAAGATATCTAGCATTATTGAAGAATCATAAAGAAAACAAGTTAAGACAATCATTGGAGTCTTGGTTCGATCTTTTTCAATAGATATTCCTCTATTTCAAATTTCGCTTATTGCATTCTTTCTCCTATATATAACCAATTTTAAATTTTAAATATCCTTGTTTCCTGAATCAGATTAACTCGATACAGATATTTAATATGAACACTTTTCTTTCATAATGTTCAATAATAAGGAAATGTTTCCATAGATACGATATTTCTTAAATAAAATTAAGAAATTAACTTTTTTCTCATTTTAACGATTACAATTGTTTGTTTTTAAAACTGTCCGAATTGCTTTTTAGTTAGGAAAGTATGGAGTAAAATCTAAAAAGTAAAGGAATTGTTCTCTCATATGAAAAAACTAATTGTATTAGGTGGAACTGGTTTCTTAGGCTACTACACTGTTTTAGATGCTTTAAAGAAAGGCTATGATGTCACAACCTTAGGTATCAAGGATATTGAGCTTGATAATTGGTTTCCAAAAGAAGTCCATGTTAAGGTAGCTGATGTCTTCAAGGCTACTGAAGATGAGCTTGTAGAATTGCTAAAAGGGTATGACTACATGGTCTATTCTATTGGGCCTGATGATCGTGTTACTCCTAAAGCACCAGCTTATGATTTCTTTCGTCTGAGATTAGTTGATTACTGCTCTAAATGCTTTAGGGCCGCTGATAGAGCCGAAATCAAGAAAGCCGTGGTCTTCAATTCTTATTTTGTTTATTTTGATAGGATGCATCCTGAACTCAAGTTAGCTGAATATAATCCTTATAATAAAGCCAGGGTAGAGCAGGCCAAGCTTCTTTTAGGTCAAAGAAAGAATATGGAAGTAGTCATTCTTGAGCTTCCTTATATCTTTGGTGCTATGCCTATGAAAATTCCTCTCTGGAAAGAAACCTTCCTTGACCGTTTCTGTAACGGCCATAAGGTAATCTTCTTCCCTAAAGGATCAACCACAATGATTGCAGTCGAGCATATCGGTGAAGCAGCTATAGGTGCTCTAGAATATGGAAAAGATGGTGAAAGATATCCAATCGGTGATCAAAACCATACCTATAATTGGATGCTTGACCAGATGATGGTTGATTTAACTGGCAAGAAGAAAAAAATCTGTAATCCTTCAGGAAGAATCTGCGCTCTAGGTGCTAAGATGACTGTCGGCAAGAAAGACAAAAAGGCGGGACTTGAGTCTGGTCTTGACTATGGTCATTTGATGACAGATATCATGTCCAAGAATTTAGTCATTGAACCTGATGTCATCGATAAAGTTGATAATCTTCTCCATGTCGGACGTGGAGGACTAGAAGAATCCATTCAGGCAATGGTGAAACGCTGTTACCAAGACGGTGAGTTCAAATAAGCATTATGAAAAAGTGTCTCATCTATTATTTTAGCGGTACTGGTAATACTTCTATTGCAGCTTCTATGTTAGCTTCTAACTTTAAGAAATACGGATATGAAGTAACTACCTATCGCTATCAAGCTCCCAATAAAGATATTCCCTCTTCTGAAGGATATGATTTAGTGGGATTTGGTTATCCTATCCATGCTTTTAATGTTCCTGGGGCTTTTGCAAAATTCATAAAGGCTTTACCAAAGCTTTCAGTTCCGACTAAGGCCTTTTTCTTTAAAGTCTCCGGTGAGCCCTATCATCTAAATGATGCTTCTAGCCATCATATCTATGTCAAGCTGAAACGAAAAGGCTATCAATTCATCATGGATAAGCATCTTCTAATGCCTTATAACATCATGTTCAGATATCCAGATGGTGTAGCCAAGCAAATGTATCTCTACTTAAATGCCTTAACGGAATTAATGGCTAAAAGATTATCTTTAGGAGAAGAAGACAAAATACATTATGATTTAGGCCTGATTTTCTTTTCCGTCTTGCTGAGAATCGAATGGATAGCTCCAAAGCTAAATTGTCTTTTCACTCATGTCGATCAAAAGAAATGCATTAACTGCCATCTTTGTATCAGAGAATGTCCTACTCAAAGCATGCATATCAATAAGAAAGGGAAAATCAAAGTTAACTCCACCTGCGCCATGTGCATGAGATGCACCTACTTTTGTCCTAAAGATGCCATCAAATTCGGTTTTATGAATAACTGGAAAGTCAATGGACCTTATCAGTATCAGAAACTCGAAAAGGATGATACAGTCAAAGAAGACTATATCAACCGTGATACCAAAGACTATTTCCGGCATTTTAAACAATATTTTTATGAGCAGAATCAGCTCTTAGAGAAATATCACATTCCTCTTCCAGTAACTTACTCTCAAGAAGAGACAATCCTTGCTAAAGAAGAAGAAAAGGAATTAAGGAAAACTGTTAGGAAAGCTTAGCTAACTTTTCTTGGCAAGTCCTTCTTTATACATCCAATCAATCGTATCCTGCATCGTCTCTTTTAAAGGTCTTGGCTGATAGCCAAGATCTTTTTTGGCTCTTTCACAGGAATAATTTGAATTCTCATTTAAGCAATCCATGGAGAAACCAGTAAACAAAGGTTTCTTATGATGAAGCCTTGCATGTAACTCTAAAAGAGGAGAAACCATCTTTACAATGAAGTGTGGAATAGTAGCCTTGGTTTTCTTGACTCCACTGACTTGATGAGCAACATCAAGTAATTCTAAAATGGTTACACCCGTACCAGAAAGGATATAGCACTTTCCGTTCTTGCCTTTTGTAGAAGCCAGTATCATTCCTTTAGCGACATCTCTAACATCAACGATATCGTATCCGCCTTTAACTACTACTTTCAGTTGATGGTTAAGATACTTCCTTATGGCTGTATTTATAGGACCGCCAAAAGCATCATTAGGTCCCATAATAGCAGTAGGCTGAACAATTGTGACATCTAATCCCTTTGAAGCATAATCTAAGACTAGATTGCTAGCTATGGCTTTGCTTTGACCATAAACTCCCTCAATCTTTTCAGGTGAGAATCTTTCTTCTTCAACTACTTTATTTGGCTTACTGGGCTTATTGATAGCATCAACGCTAGAGATATAGATGAATTTATCGATACGGTGCCTGATAGCACCATCAAGCATATTCTTTGTTCCATCAACATTGACTTTAAAGACGGAGGGGTCGTTTTTCTTCATGATGGAGATTTTTCCGGCCACATGGTAAAGTACTCTTCTAGCTTTAATATCAGACTTAGCACTTAAGAACTCATCAATTGATTTTGGATTGGAGATATCACCATCAATAAAGAGAATCCTCTCATTAAGTTTTCCAAAGTCTCGATGGTTATCATTCTTTAAAACCATAGCCACAACAAAGACATCCTCTTTCTCTAAGAGTTCCATGATTAGGTTTCTGCCTAAGTGTCCAGTTCCGCCTGTAATATATGCAATTGTATTAATCATAAGTTATTCCTTGCTATCTTTATCATATTCTTTCTAATAGTCTAATTAAAGTTTAGTAGACACTTTCCTGTTTTCTTGTCTTGAGGTCAAAATACTCTTGTTAGACTTACAAGAAGAGGAAATATAGATATTTTATTTTTAGCATTGAAGTTATAATAATATAAAAATCAGGAGTATAGAATCTATGGATCAACATAAGCCTTCCCTAAGAAACAACAAGACTGCTAAGACTATATTAAGAATAATTGGTTTCATCTTCACCATTGGTGGATTAGTTTGTGTCATAATTGCTTTTATCGACTTCTTCACTAAAGCCATTGATATGAATGGCTCAATGCCCACTAAGTTCTATCTCTTCTTTATTGGCTTTCCCTGTCTTTTTATTGGTGTTGTCTGCTTGTCTTTAGGCTTTATGAAAGCTGTCTCTAGCTATGTGGCTAGTGAGCAGGCTCCCGTAGCTAAAGACGTCAATAACTATATGCTAGATGGAACAAGAGATGAAACAGTAAAGACCGTTAAAAGCTGTTCTGATGCTATTAAAGGTAATGCTTCTAGTGAATCGGCTGGAGTAGTTTGTCCTAAGTGTGGCGTTAAGAATGAACCAGGTGCTAAGTTCTGTGATCATTGTGGAGAGCCTTTAACTAAGACTTGTTCAAACTGCGGAGAAGTAAATGATATTGATTCTACTTTCTGCAGGAAATGCGGGAAGAAGCTATAAATAAACAATCAATATGACTGATAATCAATTACCTAGAACCACAATCGCAAAATATCCTTTTACTGCTCAAGGAGCAGTCGATTTATCTACAAACGAAAAAGGCATTGATTGGCCGGTAGTCTATATTTTGCAAGGCAGTAAGCAAGCTTATGTTGGCGAAACCTCTAGTGCTTATTATCGTATGGCTCAGCATTTAGAAAACTCTGTAAGAAGCTCAATGGTTTATGAATATGTCTTGTTTAATGACCTTTTTAATAAATCTGCCATTCTAGATATAGAGAATATGCTGATTGAACACATGCATGCTGATGGATTGTTCTCTCTTCAAAATCTCAATAACGGGCAATCTAAATATCATAACTATTATCAACGTGGTCTTTATAAAGAGCTTTTTAAGAACATCTGGCCGCAACTAAGAAAAGAAAAATTAGCTAATCATACCCTTCTTCAAGTAGAAAACAGTGATGTCTTTAAATATTCCCCCTTCAAAGAATTAACCGATGAGCAATATAATTTAGAAACAAAACTCTTAAATGACATTTTTAATGCTGTTTCTTCTAAAAAGCCTACTACTATTGTGGTGGAAGGCGGCGCTGGAACTGGGAAATCAATATTAGCTATTTCTCTTGTTAAATACATAGCTGATCTTTCAAGTGAAAAAATTGACTATTCTAATATTGATTCTGATTCCTTTGATGATCTTAAAACAACAATTACTGACTACACCAATATGAATTCAATATTAACTGACGCTCATCTTTCGATTGCTTTTGTTGCCCCAATGACTGAATTTAGAAATACCATCAAAGCGGTATTCAAAAACATTCCTTCTTTAAAGAAAATCGATGTGGTAAGTCCAGTCGATTTATCAAAGAAGAAAGGTGGATATGATGTGGTGATTGTTGACGAAGCCCATCATCTAGCCACTTATGGTAAGTCCACAAGTCATCTTTCTTTCAAAGAAACTGATGATAGATTAGGATTTACTGATTATAAGAATACAACGCAGTTAGATTGGATTAAAAAGCAATCGAAGCTTGTAACAATCCTTTTCTATGACAGAAAACAATCCACTTCTGGTGCCGATGTTCCTGAAAAAGATTTTAATTTTTTAGAAAAAGCAGAAGGAAACAGACTTTATTCATTACAGGATCAAATAAGGCTGGGTGCTGGAGAAGCTTATATTTCTTATTGGAATAAGTTGCTAATAAACGAAACTACCGAAATTGCGCCAAATTTTATAAATACTGGCTATGAATTCAAAGTCTACGATGATTGTTTAAAAATGATGGAAGACATTAAGGCTAAAGACAAAGAATGTGATGGCTTATGCCGTGTTCTATCTGGCTATGGTTTCCCCTATACAAAAACCATGAGAGACCAGCAAGGAAGACGCTTTAATCAAGATTATGATTTTATCATTGATGGTGTTAAGTATTCCTGGAACGGAATAAACGAGAACTTTGCTACTAATCCTAATTCAGTTAATTTAATAGGATCTGTCTTTACATCACAAGGGTTTGATCTTAATTATGCTGGAGTTATCTTCTCTAATGATATTAAATACAACAAAGAAACCGGAAAGATAGAAGCCGTACCTTCCAACTATTTCGATAAGCACGGAAAAGTTGGTCAAGACATAAGTAAAACAATTGAAGATATCCTTAATTCATATTTGGTTCTATTAACCAGAGGAATAAGAGGCACCTTTGTTTATGCCTGTGATTCTAATCTAAGAGATTACATAAAAGAAAAGTTCAATAACGTTTTAGTTAAATAGTAGATAAATCCTATATATTGCTTTTTTGAAAAGCTTTGATTTTTTTAATGGCAAGATAACTAATTCTTAGTTTTAGATTTGCTTCTTAACTAAATATCATTACTGTTTTTTTAGATTAAATAACAATCAAAAAATTATTAATTTTCTTTTAGTATATTTTTACAATTATTTTGAAAAGCTTTTGAAAGAAATATATTTATGATAATTTTGTGTTATATAAGTGTTATAAAATAGTCATTGTAGTTTCACTTACAAAAAAGAAAGTGGGGGAATCAAATGATTGTATATTCTGGCACCAAGAAAGTTTTCTCTGAAGATGTGTTAAATGGGACAATTGCCGATAAAATAAAACAAGACTTATATGACAAAGGTATTCATGATGAAAACACCCGTGAATACATGGCTTGGACTAATTCCATGCGCTTCATGAAGGATGCTCTTGATGATAAAGACATACCTGATAATGTAAATGTCAGCATTGAATATGAAATTCCTCTCACTTCTAAAAGGGTTGATTTTATTATTGCTGGCTCCGATGAGTTAGGAGATGATAATGTCATTATCATTGAATTAAAGCAGTGGACAACAGCTGAGAAGGTTAACGATGATGAATGTCATACTGTCAAAGCCTTTGTCGCTGGAAAAGATCGTGAAGTTCCTCATCCTTGCTATCAGGCTTATTCCTACAAAGTTCATATCATGAACTATGCTGAAGCAGCAAGTGATCCTCACATGCACCTTATTCCTTGCGCCTTCTGCCACAATTTTAGAGAAGAAGACCGTTTTCAGTTAGAAGATCCTATATATTCTCCTTGGCTTAAGGAAGCTCCTTTATTCTTAAAGCAAGACCTACTTAAGTTAACAGCCTTCATCAAAAAAAGAATAACTAAAGTCAGTCCTAACGGAAATCTTCTATATGAAATAGATAGTGGAAGAATTAGGCCCACTAAAGCTTTACAGGATTGTCTTTCTAATATGATGAAAGGCAAACAGGAGTTTATTCTTCTAGATGATCAGATTACCGTTTATGACCGCTGCTTAAAAGCTTTCAATGATTCCCTGGTTGATCATAAAAAGAGAACTCTTATTGTTCAAGGTGGTCCTGGTACTGGTAAATCAGTTCTAGCTATTAATCTTCTTTGTACAATTCTAAAAGAAGGCAAGAATGTTGCTTATGTTACTAAAAACAGTGCGCCTAGAAACTGTTATGTAGATATCTTAGCTAAAGGAAAGCCAAAAGAAAAAGTAGCAGTAAAGGAATTATTTAGATCACCTTTTGGTCTTTGCCATGAAGCAAATAACGTTTATGACTGCCTGATAGTTGATGAAGCTCATCGGTTAGTAAAACAACAATATGGTGATTTCCAAGGTGTTAATCAGATCAAAGAATGTATTGATGCATCTTTGGTTTCTATTTTCTTTATTGATGAGACTCAAAGAATAACTACTCAGGATATCGGTTCAGTCCAAGGAATTAAGGACTGGGCTATCAAAGAAGGAATAAGTCAAGATTGTATTATTGCGGATGAAGACATGTATCTTAGAAGTGAGTTTAGATGCAATGGTTCTGATGGCTATTTAGCTTTCCTAGATAATCTTTTAGGTATAAGACAAACCGCAAATAGATATTTTGACTATGAAGGATTCGATATCAAAGTATTTGACAATCCTTGCCTGATGAGAGAAGAACTAAGAAAAAAGAACACTAACAATAAAGCTAGGATGGTAGCCGGGTATTGCTTTGACTGGAATGTCAAACACAATCGAGGTGAATGGGATATTGTTTTAGATGATGGTAAATTCAAAGCTAAATGGAACCTTACTAAAGATGGCTTAGAATGGGCTATTAAGCCAAACTCTTTTGATGAAGTCGGATGTATTCATACTTCGCAGGGATTGGAGTTTGATTATGTAGGAGTAATCATCGGAGATGATCTTCTTTACCGGAATGGAAAAGTCATCACTAACAGGAATGCAATTTCAAGAGATGATAATTCCTCAAAGATAAGAACTTGTAAAGATTCAGTCTTGGCCGATCAGTTAATAAGGAATACATATAAAGTACTTTTGACAAGAGGGCAGAAAGGTTGTTACATCTACTGTACTGATACAGAATTAAGAAAATATCTAAAAGAAATGATAGTTCATGTTAACAAATAAGAAATTTGTTAGCACTTAATATGCTGTTTTTTAGCTGAATTTAAGTGTTTTTAACAACAAACAAATTGAAAAGAAACTAATTACGGCTATTTAAGAAGGTTAGTAATAAGCCCATACTTTTATTAAATTTATTTTAGGAATATAATATGAATAAACAAAAAAGTCCTTCTTACGAAGGGCAATTACCCGCCAACGCAGGTTCAAGGTTTGACATTACTGTTTATTTGAACTCGTATTGTTAAACAAGAACATTATATGGGGGTAGAAAGGGAAAGTCAAATATGGAAAATGAAAATTCTAATGCTCAGAAGAAGTATTTCTTAGGTTTGGATATCGGAACTGATTCAGTTGGCTGGTGTGTCACTGACCGTGATTACAATATTATTAGGAAACAAGGAAAGCATCTTTGGGGTTCAAGGCTTTTTACTGAAGCTAGTGATGCTTCTAGTAGAAGAGCAGCAAGAGAATCAAGAAGACGCCTTGAAAGAAGAAGATGGAGAATCCTACTTCTTCAGGATATTTTCAAAGAAGATATTAATAAAGTTGATCCCTCTTTTTTTGATAGATTAAATAATTCCGCCCTTCATGAAGAAGATAAACCAGAAGCTGCTAAGGCTCCTTGCCTTTTATTCAATGGTAAGGGTTATACGGATAAAGATTATTACAAAGAATATCCCACTATCTATCATCTCAGAAAAGCTATGATTGAACAGCCTGAGAAGAAATTCGATATTAGAATGATTTACCTTGCTATGGAACATATGATTAAATACCGTGGTAATTTCCTTAGAGAAGGAACAATGTCTAATATTGGAAACGATCCACAGACCTTAGTAGATTCATTTAATAAAATAGATAGCCTATTTGATGAACTATCTTCAGCTGATGAGGATACCCCTCATTCTGTCCCTAAGTTTAATTGTTCTTTAGACATGGCTAAGAGTCTCATTGATTTATTTAAATCAAATGCCGGTAAATCTCTACTACTTGAACAGGCTACTGATATTCTTAAACTAGCCAAAGGCAAAATTGGAATTAATGCCCTTCTTGCTATCATCTGTGGTTCGACTAGAAGAATGAAGGATATCTTCCCACCTGATGAAGACAGCGATAGTGATGACGAGACAGGTGATACTAAAGTCGACTTTACAAGTAGCTCTTTTGTTGATGAAACCATGCTTCAGTTACCTAGTTTGATTGGTGATAATGAGGCTGCTCTTATTAAAGCTGCTAAAGATATTTACGATTATCGAATTCTAGCTAATGTCCTTCAAGGTGAAAAGTATGTTTCTGAAGCTATGGTTAATATCTATGATACCCACAAAGATCAACTTAAAGCATTAAAAGACTTAGTTAAAAGGTATGCACCTGATAAATACAACTCCTTCTTCAGAAAAGTATTTGATAAAAATGGGAAACCTTTAATCAACTATTCCACCTATATTGGTTTCTGTAATGTCAAAGGAAAAGATGTCTGTGTTGCTAAAACAACTAATAAAGATTCTCTATATAAAGAAATAAAGACCATGCTTCCTTTCGATAAGGTTAGTGATCCTACTTATATTTGGAAAGCAAATGGCGATAAAGAAGCTTTAAACAAGATATCGAATGACATGGATAGTCAAAAATACCTTCCTAGGCAGAATGCTAAAGACAATGGTGTCCTTCCTTATCAGCTAAATGAGATAGAGCTTATAAAGATTATTGATAATCAAAAACAGTATTATCCTTTCCTAGGAGAAATGGATAAAGATTTTAGTAACCCCAAAGTCCAATCCTATAAGATTGATTCTATCCTTAAATTCAAAATTCCATATTATGTTGGTCCTCTATCAAATGATGTTGACCCTAAAACCGGTAAGAAGATAGATACTCATTGGGCCATAAAGTCAGATTCTAATACTAAGATTACTCCTTGGAATTTCCACGATGTCATCGACAAAGAAAAGACCGAGGAAGCCTTCATTGAAAGAATGAAGAATTCCTGCACTTATTTAATAGGAGAACCTACTTTACCCAAGAATTCACTTCTTTATTCTGAATTTACTGTTTTAAACGAAATCAACAATTGGCTCATCAATGGTCAGCCTATTACCATTGAAGATAAGGACTATCTTTTCAATCATGTCTACTTAGTCACTAAGAAACCATCTTTAACCACCATTCAGGCTGCCCTTAAAGAAAAGTATAAAGAAAAAGTAGAACTCTATACTAGAACCGGTAAGGAATTGGATAAAAATGATATCCATGCTAACCTTTCATCTTGGATTGATATGTCTAAGCCGGCTGCCTTTGGTCCTAATTTCTTCAAGGATAAGGAAAAATATGATTTAGCTGAAAAAATAATCTACGCCATTACTATTTTTGAAGATTCTAAAGTTGTCAGTGAAAGATTAGATAAGCTTCCACTCACTCCTGAGCAAAAGCGCTACTTTTCTTCCCTCACCTACTCTGGTTGGGGTAAGCTATCAAGAAAACTAATTGATGGAATAACCATCGATAAAGTCGATACTTCTACTGGAGAAGTAAAGCCTTATTCCATCATTGATTTAATGAGAATTACTACTATGAATTTCATGGAGATCTATGAAACCGGAGCTGATACTAATGGATTCAAGAAGCAGGTTATTGCCTTAAATCAGAAAGATAATCCTACTGTGGATGATATCATCGAGAATGAATACACGGCTCCTGGTATGAAGAGAGCTTTGCGTCAAACCATGAAGATTGTGGAAGAATTAAAGCATATTCTTCATATTGATTCCTTTGATTCCTATTTTGTTGAATGCACCCGTTCCCCAAATGATAAGAATAAGAAAGTCAGAACTCAGTCTAGAAAGAGTCAGTTAGAGCAGGCTTATAAAGCAGCTAAAGGATTTGCTGATGAAAAGCTCAAAGCTAACTTAGAAACCATGACTGATGATAAGCTTAGAAGTAAGAAGTATTTCTTATACTTCATGCAACTAGGTCGCTCAGTTTATTCAGGTGAGCCTATTGATATAGATGAGATTGATAAGAACTACGATATTGATCACATTATCCCTCAGGCAAAAGTCAAGGATGATAGTTTCACTAATACTGTTCTAGTAGAAAGAGGCTTAAATAACACTAAGAGTGATACTTATCCTATCCCCACTAATTGCATTACCGATAAAGGAAGAGAATGGGTTACGACTTTAAGTAAGATTCCTTATGGTAAAACTTTCTTGATGCCTAAAGAGAAGATGAATCGAATCATGCGTCCTGTTACTAAGCCCCTAACTGAAGATGAAGAAGTAGGCTTTGTTAACCGTCAGTTAACAATGACTGACCAATCCGTTAAAGCTGTTTGTGATGTCCTAACAAGGACTGATCAGAAAGCCCATGTTGTCTACTCTAAAGCAAACCTTGTCAGTGACTTTAGAAAAGATTTTGATTTCCCTAAATGCCGTGATGTCAATGATTTCCACCATGCTAACGATGCTTATCTTAATATTGTTGTCGGTAATGTCTACAATAAGACCTTCAGTTCAGTCTTTAACAAACAGCTTCTTGAAAGAAACAAAGCCTATTTTGAATCCTTAAAGATGAATGTAGAGAACTTCTTTGAACATGACCACAACATCTTCTTATCCGATACTAAAGTCTGGGTTGCTAAGCATTATGACTACGATGAAAAAGGCAACAAGATTGAAGATCCTAACTCAAAAGGGACCCTTGACATTGTTAGAAAGTATATGAGCCATAATGACCCAATGGTTACTCAGATGATGTTCACCCAAACTGGTAAACAAGGTTTCTTCAATAAGATTTCTATCCACCCTGTCTACGATCAGGGTGCCTTAATGCCTTTAAAGGCTACTGGTCCTTTTGCCAGTGATGGTTGGGAGAAGAAATACGGCGGATACAATGATTTGACTGCCCCTTATTTCATGCTAGTAAGATCCGAAATAGTTAAAGGCAAGAATAAAGGTAAACATCAGTATTCACTTGAGAATATTCCGGCTGTCTATAAGAGCAAATTTGATGATAAAGAATTCGTTAATAACTATCTCACCAAAGAATTAGGTTTAGTCAATCCTGAGGTAAAGCTTCCTAAAGTTTTAATTCGCTCCATCATTGAATTCCACTCTAAAGATGAAAATGGGAAGGATATGAAATGCAGAATTGGAATTACTGGAAAATCTGCTAATAAAATCTTGGGCATTAATATGAGTGAATCAGCTATAGATAAGTGCCATTCAAATTACATTAGAGCAATTTCTAAACTTCTTGGAACTAATTTACCTGCTAATGCCATTAAGCCTAATCTTGAATCGTATTCTAATCTAGAAACTATTAATAGCTCAAATGTTGAAATCTGCAAAAACAAGAATATGGATCTTTTTGACTTTTTAATTAATAAGCAACTATCAAAAGAATGCTACAGATTATTACCTGGATATTCATCCTGCATAATAGATTTGAAAAACTCTTTTATTAATTTTTCCTCTTTATCAACAATTAATCAATGTCGAGTTCTTTCTCAAATCATTCTTCTTTTTCAATGTAAACCAAGAAGCATTGATTTAAGCCTTTTAGGATTAAGCTCTCATGCAGCCATTATTCAGCCAAGCAAACTTTTATCTCCTGGTGACAAGATAATCATTACTTCAGTTACGGGCTTAAGCGAAAAAGTTCTCTTCACCGTTCCAGAGGATTAGTCTATGGGTTTCAGGATAGTAAAGATTAATAGTCGTTGTAAACTTGAAACCCAATTAAATTATCTAGTATGCAGAAACGAGAAAGAAACTCGTATTCTTTTGGATGAAATAGACCTGCTGATTATAGAAAATCAGCAGGTCTGTATTACAAGTGCTTTGATTTCCGAACTTATGAATCATAAAGTTAGGATCATGATGTGTGATTCTAAACATAACCCACAAGGAGAATTAATGCCTTATGATTCTTGCTATGATTCCTTTTCTAAAATTAAGAAGCAAATCTCCTGGGTTCCTGAAAGAAACAATCTTGCTTGGCAAGGAATAGTTAAGCAGAAGATTCTTAACCAAGCTAGGGTCTTAAATCATAAAAAACTGTTGGATTCTTATTCATTGCTAGTAAGGTATATGAATGAAACCAGTGTTGGAGATAATACTAATAGAGAAGGGTTAGCTGCAAAAGCCTACTTTTCTTCTTTGTTTGGTTCAACCTTTGATAGAAGAAAAGATAGTGATATTAGAAATACTTATTTAAATTTCGGTTATTCTTTAATTCTTAGTCTAATTAATAGGGAAATTGCTAGTTATGGCTATTTACCACAAATTGGAATACATCACATTGGTGAAACCAATCCTTTCAATTTAGGCTGTGACTTTATGGAGCCATTAAGACCATTTATTGACATCATGATTTCTGATGAATTACTTACGGAAGATAACTATAAGTCAATGCTAATGAATGTTCTAGCCACCTCTGTTTGCTGTGATAGTAAAAACATGGTTATGGAAAATGCTATTAGATACTATGTTCTAAGCCTTTTTGCTTATTTAAACAATGAGATTCCTTTCTGTGAAATTAAACAAATTTCTTTCTTATCATGAGCAATTATCGATATATGAGATCTTTAATCATGTTTGATTTACCAGTGGAAACCGCTTCTCAAAGAAGGGACTACCGTAAATTCGTAAAATTCTTAAAAAAGCAAGGGTTCATCATGTTTCAGGAGTCTATCTATGTAAAGCTTTCTATGAATGGAGCTGCTGTTAAAGCCTTAGCTAAAACCGTCAAAGACAATGTTCCTTCAGAAGGATTAGTTTCAATGATAACAGTTACTGAAAAACAATTTGGAAGTATGGATTTCATGTTAGGTGATTTTGAAACTGACATTGTTGATTCCGATGAAAGGGTTATTGAAATATGAGAGTAATAAAGCAACCACACATTGATCAAGATATCATTCTAAATAAAGATAATTTCTACAATGTAGTTATTGAAAATCAAATCAACTACAGGCAATATTTGCAAAGCCTTAAAAATCAGCTTGAAAATAAGGACCCTTTTCTATTGCTTTATGACAATGACAAAGAAAAGGATCTAAGTAAAGAAGCTTTCCTAATAGATAATCCTTTAAGCATTCAAATAGATGAAAAGAAGATGAACACTTTAATCCAAAAAGAAATAGCAGCAAAAATTACTGAAGACCAAAAAGAAAAGTTTGAAATACTTCAGCATCAAATTACTGAATATATAGAAAGTATTAGTATGGATTACCCATTACCTGTTTCGTTTGATTTAGATTACAGTTTAATATCTCTTTTAAAATCAATCTCATTACAAACAGCTAGTGATTTTCCTTCTTACTTAGAATACATGGTAAATCAAATTAAAAAGATTTCCTTTGTTTTGAAATACAATGTCTTTTTCATTGTGAATCTTCAGGATTATTTATCAGATGAAGAAATGCAAAGCTTTATTAAAGAAATGAATTCACTTGAGATCTTTTTTGTGATTGTTTCTTCTCACCTTCCAATATCAAGAATATCTAACGAATTCATAATTCAAATCGACAAAGATCTAGCCGAACTACATATTGATTCAAAAGAGCAAAAAGCTTAAAATATTAATGGTTTAACAAGAAAACTGCCCCAGAAACACTCTTACTGAGGTTTGAGAGTATTGTTAAATTTGAATTATCTTCATCTTCTATCATTATGTGAGTATATGGATTCAAGTTTGAGAGTATTGTTAAATTTGAATTATCTTCATCTTCGGAGTTGTTTCGCCTGATAGTGCTCTTGTTTGAGAGTATTGTTAAATTTGAATTATCTTCATCCCTTCGCCTGTTCCATTAGCCCATAATCAGTTTGAGAGTATTGTTAAATTTGAATTATCTTCATCAACCACTGGTTCCAAACCAAGAAATAGTCAGTTTGAGAGTATTGTTAAATTTGAATTATCTTCATCCAGCAAGAACCTTTATCTTGTCGAGGACATGTTTGAGAGTATTGTTAAATTTGAATTATCTTCATCGAACGATTTTTTGCGCTTTCAGCGGAGTTGTTTGAGAGTATTGTTAAATTTGAATTATCTTCATCGTGACTGCCGACCCAATGCCGATTATGAAGTTTGAGAGTATTGTTAAATTTGAATTATCTTCATCTTTCTTGCCTCGGCATAAAGCTCGGATGCGGTTTGAGAGTATTGTTAAATTTGAATTATCTTCATCATTCATTAGAGATAGGATACCCTTCATTATGTTTGAGAGTATTGTTAAATTTGAATTATCTTCATCAAAGAAAATAATCGAGAACAGGGAAACTGGTTTGAGAGTATTGTTAAATTTGAATTATCTTCATCATGAACACCTGGTCGCTATCAAGGACCGCCGTTTGAGAGTATTGTTAAATTTGAATTATCTTCATCAACCCAGTCTCTTGGTGAACTCATCATCATGTTTGAGAGTATTGTTAAATTTGAATTATCTTCATCCACCGATCCCAGGACGGCGGGACATGTTCAGTTTGAGAGTATTGTTAAATTTGAATTATCTTCATCAAGTGTATTCAACTCGAAATCTATTCCTCCGTTTGAGAGTATTGTTAAATTTGAATTATCTTCATCATGATAGAATCGTGGATATGAAGCTGATGAGTTTGAGAGTATTGTTAAATTTGAATTATCTTCATCATCCTGAGAGCTATCAACTGAAAGCTTTGCGTTTGAGAGTATTGTTAAATTTGAATTATCTTCATCTTGTCGTCCTGGTCGAAGAAAGGAACGAAGTTTGAGAGTATTGTTAAATTTGAATTATCTTCATCTCAGCGGTCTCTTCTTTCTTGATTAGTTCGTTTGAGAGTATTGTTAAATTTGAATTATCTTCATCCGGTGTCTTTAACCCTGTTTCAGGCGATTTGTTTGAGAGTATTGTTAAATTTGAATTATCTTCATCATTGTGTGCTATTACATCAAGGAAAATGAGTTTGAGAGTATTGTTAAATTTGAATTATCTTCATCCCTGTAATCCTTATCGACC
>ENA-UOOE01000072-UOOE01000072.1-fermentation-metagenome-genome-assembly--contig:-NODE-72-length-100130-cov-28.912895_pt1 | contig 100130 bp, 95 predicted proteins | sample MGYA00245776_ERZ724021 | MGnify/ENA primary metagenome ERZ724021 (study PRJEB28704, sample SAMN03018321) | fermentation metagenome | biome: anthropogenic terrestrial biome; feature: soil... | reverse complement strand
CCGTTCGGTAGCGCCGGGTGGCCGCTGGCAAACGCATCAGTGACCGCTCGCGGGCGCAGATTGCAATCAAAATGCGGTGGAAAATATCGTTATAAAAAAGGTCCCGAAAACACCTGACGAGGCACTGTCCTGGGAGTGGTGACCAAATAACTCGGTAACCGCCCATTATAAAAATAGCGATACCGTACTACTTAGATAGTAATACGGGATCTTTTTTGAGAAGCTTTTGGACTCACTATTTTGCTAGTTCCTTATGAGACATCCATTATCCAATCTTGTAATCTCAGGATACTTTGATAATATTTTTTCATTAGCAATTTCAAGTTGTTGATAATACTCGGCATAAGAACCACTTAACCTTTTCATTGCCGGGATAAAAACATTATAGTATCCACTTGTTTGATTAAACTCCTTAAGCATCTCCTGAATTTTGAAAGCAGGAGAATTTTTATATTCATCAGACTTTTTATATTCAAGATACCATGTCAGCATTTCCCTGTTTTCTGATAAAAACTGTTCAGGGTTTTCCACAGACCTCTTGGTTTGTTCATTCATCTCCCCAATATTCTCTGCGCTGATGTGCCGGGTGTTTTCAAGCAGAAAATCCTGCAAATCTTTTGGAAAGGTCAATGCAGGAACCTCATCCAGAAACTCTATGATTGCTTTATAAGCAGCCTGTTGTTGGGGGGGCGAAATCGGCTCATTCAAAAATCGGGCAAAATGCAAACAAATAAAGCGGCCGTAAAATCCGGGAAACGCCTCTAACAGCTTATCCGTAACCGTTTGATTCTGCTCAATGGCATTCAAGGTTGTTTCTATTTCTGCAAAACTCTTACCGATACTAAGCTGGTCAAGTATTGCTTGTTTTGCTTTTTCCCTTTGTACGCACAATTCTTTTTGTACTGCTATTTTTTGTAAAACCTCTCCTTTTTCATCTGCAAGTATCGCTTTAATATCATCTGTACCAAGTCCTATTTTACGAAAGACAGAAATTTTCTTTAAATGCTCTACATCATTTTCATTGAAATATTTATATCCGTTTTCTAAAATTTCAGGGAAACCCAATCCTTGATTTATATAATATTCAATTGCTTTTTTGGTTAAATTGGTTGCCTTGCTTACTTCACTAATTAACATTTTATCACCTCGAATCAATCATAAGCTAACACCCAAGGTTATAGTCAATAGGTGCTCATGTAAGAATGAGGATCAATCAGCGTTAAGTTTACCGTACCAGCCAGCCGTAATCCTGCCTGCAATCCACAATGTAGTCAACGTATACCGTCTGATCTTTAACTTGGTATAAAATAATATACCATTTCTCAACGAACATCTTGTGGTATTTGTTTGGCGGAATAAACTCGGACTCCAGAAATGGAAATCGCTGCGGCATTTGTTGTAAGGAACGAATGGCATCCAGCAGGTCGTTTTTGATTTTGCGGGCGGCGGTGGGACTTTTCTGGGCCAGAAAACGGACATGGCCCACCAGCATTTGACGGGCGCGGTCGGAAACAATCACCTTATTCTGAGGTTTCTTTTCCATGTTCCACCTCATCAATAATGCTGTCCAGGTAGCTATCCAGTTCATCCGGTGTTGTTCCGGTGCGCCCGGCCAAACGATCTTCTTCGACGGCCAGCAGTTCTTCCCGCAACTTCAGCATTTTTTCACGGCGGGTAAACGTTTCTATATCCATCACCACAAGATCGCCCTCGCCGTTTTTAGTAAGATATACCGGTTCACCGGTAGACCTGCACAAATCCGCTATCTCATTGTAGTTCTGCCGGATGCTGGCGGAGGGTTTAATCTGCATGGGATCAACTCCTTATAGTAAAATTCTAACCACATTATAGCTCTTTCATGCTATGGAATCCACTGTTTTGATTAGAACCTTTTAGACCCTTCAAATTCCCACAGTCATCTCATCCCTAACGCTATTTTCAAATAGTCGTTGTAATCCTTTCCGCGCCGGGGCGACTCGTTGGAAATAGCGTAGGTAGAGAGAAGTTGAGGGTGTAATTGAATAGCCTATGGTTGGCCAACGATCCTTTGGCGATAATAAACCAGGTCATTGACAGTTAAAACCTGGAAGCAATGCTTTTCCGCAAAAGCTATAACTTCAGGCAGGCGAGCCATAGTTCCATCAGGATTGGTAAGCTCGCACAGGACTCCATAAGGCTTAAGTCCGGCCAACCTCATAAGATCAACGTTTGCTTCTGTATGGCCCCTCCTTTCCAGTACTCCTCCCGGTTTCGCACAAAGAGGGAAAACGTGGCCGGGACAATGAATGTCCTTGGGCCCAGCATTATCGGCTATAGCTGCTTTAATCGTAGTAACACGGTCGGCGGCCGATACCCCGGTAGTAACACCCTGGGCCGCCTCTATGGAAACCGTAAATGCAGTTTGAAAGAGACTGGTGTTGTTTTCAACCATCATACTCAACCCAAGTTCTCCTACCTTTTCCTCTGGAAGGCATAGACAAACAATGCCGCTGCATTCACGGATATGCAAGCAGCAAACACGAAACGCCTCCAAAGTGTCTTTCGTTATATTAAAAACAACTATACCCAGGCAATCGATTTGAAGCAACTTGCAGACATCGCCTGTTTGAGTGTCGGCCATTTCTGTAGGATTTTCAAGAAACTCACCGGAAGGTCAGCCATAGATTACATAACCCAGCTGCGCGTCGAAAAAGCTGCCCTGCTTCTGAGACAAGGCGAATACAATATTAAAGAAATTGCCTTTGCGACCGGCTTTAACGATTCAAATTACTTTACCAGAGTATTTAAAAAATACAAAAACACGGCACCTAGTGAGTTCAAAAAAAGATTGGCTGGTGAAGACAGCTCACATACAAAAGAGGCAAGAATAATGTGATGAAATTTGGAATTTATTAGCTTTCCACGATATGCTTATATTCAAGCAGTATCAAAAACTAAAGATATAACGTATAAATTGTTTCCACATCTTGAATCGTTGCTTGCTCTATAAACATAAAAATCACCTTACTTATGTAGTTATATAAATAATCTAAAAGCCGTATCATAATCTGGAATTTGATGGAGCGCCTTATTATTCGAGTTCAAATGCGCCTGTATACAGTTGATAGTATTTTCCTCTCTCTTCAATGAGCTGTTCATGGCTGCCGCGCTCAATGATACGGCCATCCTCCAACACCATAATTACGTCGGAATTCTGAATGGTTGACAGGCGATGGGCAATTACAAAAACCGTCCGGCCTTTCATTAAGGCATCCATGCCCTTTTGGACTATCGCTTCGGTTCTGGTATCAATCGAAGAAGTGGCTTCATCCAGAATCATGACGGGCGGGTCTGCCACCGCCGCACGGGCAATGGAAATAAGCTGCCGCTGCCCTTGCGAAAGGCCGCTGCCATCGCCTTCCAGCACGGTGCTATATCCCTGCGGAAGCATACGGATAAATCCGTCGGCATTCGCCAGCTTGGCGGCCGCAATGCATTCTTCATCTGTCGCATCCAGCTTGCCGTAGCGAATATTGTCCATGACCGTTCCTGTAAACAGGTTAACATCCTGCAAAACAATGCCGAGCGAACGGCGAAGGTCGGCTTTTTTTATTTTATTAATATTTATTCCGTCATACCGGATCTTTCCGTCGGCAAGATCATAAAAGCGATTTATAAGATTAGTAATAGTCGTTTTTCCGGCGCCGGTCGCGCCGACAAAAGCCACCTTCTGGCCGGGTTCTGCGTAAAGCGTAATATTGTGCAAAACGATGTTATTCTCCTCGTAGGCAAAATCCACATCGAAGAAGCGAAGGTCCCCCCGCAACGGCGTATAGGTTACCGTACCGTCGCTGTGTGGATGCTTCCATGCCCATGTTTCCGTGCGTTCCTTGCATTCTCTTATTTCCCCGTTTTCCATTTTGGCATTGACGAGAGTGACATATCCGCCGTCCTGTTCGCTTTCCTCATCCATCAGTTCAAAAATTCTTGATGCACCGGCGAGGGCCATAACCACCATGTTGAACTGCATGGAAATCTGACCGATCGGGTTGATAAAGCCGCGGGACAAGGTAAGAAAAGATACGATCGTACCGATCGTCAGGACGTTGATGCCGGTAAGACTCAGGTTGGGAATCCCCGCTATACCTGCTGCGCCCCCGATTATGGCAAGCAGCACATAGAGCATATAACCCATATTGCCGACAACCGGCATGGTGATGTTGCCGTACGTGTTCGCCGCAGTTGCACAGTAACAGAGTTCATCATTCTTATTATCAAACTCTTCTTCAATCTTTTTTTCATGGCAGAAAACTTTTACCACCTTCTGGCCGTTAATCATTTCTTCGATATAACCGTTAACATCGCCCAGAGACTGCTGTTGCTTCATAAAAAAGGTCCCGCTTCTGCCTACCAGAGCCTTAATTACCTTCAACAAAACAAAGGCAAATAAAGCAACGATGACGGTAAGGCCGACGCTGAGATAAAGCATGGCAAAAAATGCTGCTATAACGCTAACCAGGGAAGCGAACATCTGCGGCAAGCTCTGAGAAATCGCCTGGCGCAACGTATCAGTATCATTGGTATAGTGGCTCATTACATCGCCGTAGGTATGTGTGTCAAAATAGCGGATCGGCAGAGTCTGCATATGCATGAACATCTCGTCGCGGATTTTTTTCAGCGTACCTTGCGCGATGACAACCATTGTCCGGTTGTAGAACAAAGCGGCAAGCACACCAATTATATAGATGAATCCCATAAAAAGAATCGCTCGGAACAGCCCTGCAAATGCGGGGTGCGTCTGTCCCAGCAAAGGAACGATGTACTTATCGATCAGGATTTTAAGGAACAGAGAGGATGCCGCGCTTGCAACCGCGCTTAACAGTATACAGACAACAACTGAAAGCAGTTGCATTTTATAGGCGGCCATATAGGAAAACAACCTTTTGACCGTACCTGGCTTGAAATGCTGTACCGGATGCCTGCTGTGCGTTTTCGGATTCCCCTTCAGCAGCATTTTATTCATGGAGAAGGCCTCCTTTATTCTGAGACTCATAGACTTCCTTATAGATATCACAGGTTTTGAGCAGTTCTGCGTGCTTGCCGACCGCGTTGATTTTACCATCGTCAAGTACAACAATCTTATCGGCATCCTGTACAGAGGCCACGCGCTGGGCAATGATAATTTTCGTTGTGTTGGGGATATCTGTTTGCAATGCCTGGCGAATCGATCTGTCCGTTTTGGTGTCGACTGCGCTGGTGGAATCGTCCAGAATCAGGATTTTAGGTTTTTTTAGCAATGCCCGGGCAATACAGATCCTCTGTTTTTGGCCGCCGGAAACATTTACGCCACCCTGCTCAATGTAAGTGTCATATTTATCCGAAAACTTCGTGATGAAACCATCAGCCTGCGCAATCTTGCAAGCGCGGACCATTTCTTCATCCGTCGCGTTCTCATTACCCCAGCGAAGATTCTCTTTGATCGTACCGGAAAATAGCACATTCTTTTGCAGCACCATGGCCACTTGATTGCGGAGCGATTCAATATCGTAATTGCGCACATCGACACCGCCGACGCTTATTTTTCCGTTTACAACGTCGTAGAGACGCGGAATAAGCTGAACCAGACTCGATTTGGAAGAACCGGTGCCGCCGAGAATACCAACCGTTTCCCCAGATGCGATAGAAAGATTGATTCCATCAAGAACCGGTTTGTCAGCCTTTTGGGCATATGTAAAGGTGACGTTTTCAAAAGCGACCGCACCGTCTTTTACCTTGTATACCGGATTTTCTCCGTTTTTCAAATTGCTTTCCTCAGTCATGATTTCTACAATCCGCTCCGCTGAAGCACGGGAAATAATGATCATGACCAATACCATGGCAATCATCATCAGGCTCATAAGTATCTGCAGCGCATAGGTGATCAGGCTTGTCAGTTCCCCCGTCGATAGCCCTATAACAGGATTGTTATTGCAAGCTATGATTTCTTTGGCTCCAAACCATGAAAGCAAAAGCATACTGACATAGAGGCAGAACTGCATCAGCGGCATAGTAAACGCCAGTCTTTTTTCCGCCTTGGAGAAATCCTGAAAGATCGATTGCGAAATGCCTGTGAATTTCTGCTTCTCATAATCTTCACGGATATAGGATTTGACGACCCGGATACCATGTAGATTTTCCTGAACGACATTGTTCAGACGGTCATAGGTATTGAATACCCGCACGAAAATCGGGTGCACACGCGACATGATCAGCCATAAGCCTGTACCAAGTACTGGAATGACTGCAAGAAAGATCACTGATAAATGGATGTTGATCCGAAAGGAAAAAATCAATGCGAACACAATCATCATCGGCGCTCGCACCGCGAGCCGAATCAGCATCTGATATGCGTTCTGCACATTGGTGACGTCGGTAGTAAGCCTGGTGATAATGCTTGCAGCTGAGAATTTATCAATATTAGAGAAAGAAAACTTCTGCACATTATAAAACATGTCACGGCGTAAATTTCTTGCGAAACCTGAAGACGCAATCGCCGCGCTGCGGCCAGCCAGAAAGCCGGTCAACAATGAAATTATCGCGAGAATAAACAGGATAAGCCCCATCGACAAAACATAAGACATATCTTCTTTATTGATACCATAATCGATTAGATATGCCATCAGCGTGGGAATGAGGATTTCGAATATCGATTCTAGGGTCACATATACTGAGGTAAGAATGGATTCTTTTTTATACTGCCGTATACTGGCAATCAATTTTTTTATCATTTACGCTTCCCTTTCGGCCTGAGGTCTATTAAGCAGGTTGTCATATTGTTTTTCTTAGAACAGCCGCATATAAAAATGTTAAATGTCAACCAATCGTCTAAAATAAGAGTGACTATATCACCAACTTTGAAACTTAGCTGATATTATTTTTCATCCTCTGGATACAACTACAAAAGTATTCCAGTTCTTCGTCTGTAAATCCCTTAGTAAGAGTTTGTTCCATTCGAGTCGCATCATCTATCATTAGCTCACTGATCTCCCAGGCCTTTTCTGTCAGAACTAACTTTTTTAATCTGGCATCATGCGGAACACCGCGCCGTTCAATCAGTCCCTTTTTTTCCATTAGTATTAAAACTTTAGAAGCAGTTGATCGCGTGATAGAAAATTGTTTCTCTAAATCTTTTTGATAAATTTCTTTATCTGCGTTAGCAGCAAGAAAACCTATAATCCAACCGTTTGTACCAGTAATAGACTCTATTTGTCTTTTAATAGATGAGTTTTCAACTTTACGCATCATGAGATTATTGAGGCACCGAAGTTCAATTCCTATCAATTTCTTCTCCAATTTTTACCTCCCCTTCACACAATACTAATGTTGTATGTCGGACTGTTTGACGTAAGACATTATAAATCGCTATGTTGCAGACTGTCAATAGAAGATTGCTCTTGCCAAAAACATCAGTAGTTATATTATTAAAGTAATTGCGAGACAATACTTAACAAAGAGGAGGATTAATCATGCAGGAAGTATATGAATTTTTAAAAAAATGTAACACATACTATATCGCTACCGAAGAAGGAGATCAGCCGCGAGTGCGTCCCTTCGGCACCATAAATATCTTGGAGGACAAGCTATACATCCAGACCGGCCGGGTTAAAAACGTGGCCAAACAGATCGCCCTGAATCCGAAGGCGGAAATATGTGCTTTCAACGGAAAAGAGTGGGTACGTGTTGCCGCCACGCTTGTCGAGGACGACCGCCTTGAAGCCCAGCAGTCTATGCTGGATGCCTATCCCGATTTGCAGGGAATGTATAAGGCCGGGGACGGCAACACCCAGGTCTATTACTTGAAAGACGCCGAGGCGGTTTTTTCATCCTTTACCGCTGCATCAAGAACGGTAAAATTCTAACAGCCGCAGATAACCACAAAAGCGTCCGGAAATAACCGGACGCTTTTGAATAAGCTAACACCTAAGGTAATAGTCAATAGTGCTCATTTTGCAGCGCCGCAACGACGTTGAGCTTGCGTGCGGCTCTTCTCTTATAAGCCTAGAATTTCTAGCGCGTTCTCTCCCAATATTTTTTTGATCGCCTCAGGAGAAACAGGCAGTTTATTTAATTTTTCGATGTTTTTCTTCACATCTACATTTGGCCAATCGGTGCCAAAAACAAACTTATGCGCAAACCGCTCCAGATCCGGGAAATATTCTAATAGCTTTTGCGGTGGCAGTCCAGCTACATCAATGTAAATATTCTTGTGTAACCGTATCATCGTCAAAGCCTCGTCATACCAGGGTCCTCGCCCGCCATGCGCCATGATAATCTTTAAGTTGGGAAAATCGATAGCCAGATCATCAAAAAAGATCGGGTTGCCATATTTTATACGAGAATTCTCAAAAATTGAAGAACCGGTATGAAATAAAATCGGTATTGACAGCTTTTCCGCTTCCGAGTAAAGCGGGTACAAAACCGGATCATTAGGGTAAAAGTGGTTATAAGTAGGATATAGCTTAACCCCTTTAAATCCATGTTGTGTACATAAATTTTTTAAAGATTCGCCCATATCCGGATGAAGGTAGGGATTAAAGGTACAAAAAGGAATCAATCTCGGATTTCCATGACAAAAAGATTCGACCATCTCGTTTGTGGCTATCCCCGTGGTCAAAGGCGCGATTTCAGCTAGTATCACCGAGTAGTCTACACCTTTTTCGTCCATTAAACGAATAAACTCATCCGGATCTTTATAGGTATCGCAAAATGCCTCATAAGCATCGAGAGAAGGAAAGGCTTGAGCGAACCACTTATGAGCACGGTCGCAAAAAACCTCATACTTAGCCAGGTGAACGTGAAAATCAACTACTTTGTTCCCGTTAAACATCTTATGCCATCCCCTTTACTTCCGAAATTTTGAGAAATTTGTTACTACCTATCTCTTATTCACCCCTCCGCATTCTTTTGTGTTAAAAAGGATTCCACTTATCATATCATATTATATTATACTCAAAATTTCTACAAAATAATTTACGTTTGCGTATATTTTCCTAGCCAATTATTGGTTAAAAAAGTTGAGTTTAATGCATCATAATAGAAAAAAGATAGGAGAGATACAAGAAATGAGAATTAGTGATCCTAACAAGCTGGTCGGCAGAATAATGGATATTCAAAACGGACCTGACATGACCCACATAATTGTAGATGTTGGTGATCAACCGGTTACCGCCACCGTGATGAGCGCGGCAGCCAAAGACATGAACTTGAAAAAGGGCGATGAGGTCTTTGCCATGTTCAATTCAACTGCAGTAGCACTTTTAAAGAATAAGTGAATAATAATTACACAGCCCTTCCCCTTACAATTTAATAACTAGGACTGGGGTCATCTTGAAAAATATGGCCCAATATCTTAAAATAATGGCATTACTATTAGGAGGAAAATTATGAATAAGTCAACCTTTTTCTTCCTGGTTCTGGTTTTGGCAGCAGCCATAGTTACCGGTTCCACGCTGGGTGTGATCAGTAACTTTGAATTAATAAAGAGTGCTGCCCAGAATCAAAATCAATCTGCCATGAATGCCGATATAGAAAAGTCCGGCGCCGGTCAGTCTCAACCGGACCAAAATAACGCGCTGCAGACTGCTTCTACAGCGGCGGAGAATACTTCAACCCAGGTTATGGTGGTATCGCCGGAGGAAGGTGCTGAAATCACCTCGATGCTAGTCAAACTTGGAATGCCCAATGACGGGGATTCAGGCACATTTGTAAAACAATATCAAGCCAGTCATGGCATTCAACCTACCGGCAATATAGATTCGATAACTTTGAACAGTATTATTAACGACGTTAGAATGCAGCGCGTCACCGAGATGGCGCAGTAATCCCAGTTTCCCTAAAGCAGGCATGCAGCCTGCTTTTTTCCTTTCCACATCTCTTTTACATTAACCGCCATGGCCGTAGGCCACAACCACCAACGAAAATGCGTCATCCTGAGTGTTAACGAAGGATCCTTCCCTTGTTAATCATCAATATAGGCAAGATTCTTCACTGCGTTCAGAATGACAAGAACAGTATTTTCGTACTACTATTTATAAGTTGGTTCCCATCCCATAAAAAAAGTAGCACCATGCGAGTGGTGCTACCCTTCCAAATTCAAACTAGTCTTGATCTTAGTATTTGAAGAAACCTTCTCCGGTCTTACGTCCTAATTTCCCGGCGCGAACCATTTTTACCAGCAGCGGGCAGGGACGATATTTATCATCGCCAAATTCTCTATGCAGAGTCTGCATAATAGCCAGGCAGATATCCAGACCAATCATATCGGCTAATGCCAAAGGTCCCATAGGATGTCCGGCACCAAATTTCATGGAAGTATCAACGTCTTCAGCATTGGCTACGCCTTCCATAACTGCATACATACCTTCATTCAGCATGGGAATTAAGAGACGGTTTACAACAAAGCCAGGAGCCTCGTTGATTTCAACCGGGTTCTTGCCCATTTTGGCACTCAGATCTTTAGTGAAATCATAAGTTTCCTGAGAAGTGGATGCACCCTTGATGATTTCAACTAATTTCATAGCCGGAACCGGATTGAAGAAATGCATACCAATGACTTTGTCAGCTCTGCCGGTAGCAGCACCGATCTCGGTAACACTGAGAGCCGAAGTATTGCTTGCCAAGATACATTCGGGTTTGCAGATAGCATCCAGTTCTTTGAAAATAGCTTTTTTAATATCCATTATTTCGACAGCGGCTTCAATTACGATATCGCAGTCTTTGGCTTCTGCCAGATCTACGGTTCCACTGATTTTGCCCATGATGGCATCTTTTTGCCCGGCTTCCATTCTGCCTTTGGATACCATTTTCTCTAAACCTTTATCAATGCCTTTGATACCTTTGTCAACAAACTCTTGTTTAATATCGCGTACTACTACATCAAAGCCTGCCTGAGCAGCTACTTGAACAATACCAGCACCCATAGTACCTGCACCTAGTACCATTACTTTCATCCCAAATACCTCCTTAGAATTTCCGTTAAATTTTTCCTGATGCATCGACATAAACAGTCCTCTACTATGTGTACTTCGACATATATCTATATATTCCTGTTTTTTGATAGTTTTACCTATTTATTTTTTTGTAGCTATAATGCACGGGTAATGCCTTGATATATCCTTCCTCTGGAAGTATGAACCGTTACCACCATGCCGTTACTGAGGATGGAGGTAGCATTTTGGGCCCCTACTATGACCGGAATTCCGGCATTAAGTCCCATTATGGCAGCATCCGAAGTGAGTCCCCCTACTTCCGCCACCAATGCCCCGATTTTATCTAAAATGGAGGCAAAACTGCTGTTGGCAGCATCTGTTACTACCACATCTCCTGCTTCGACAGCCTTTAAGTCATCATCGTTTTTGATAATCCGCACTTTGCCGGTTGCATTTTTGTTACCAATACCCATACCTTCGACTAATATCGTACCAACTATATGAACTTTCAGCAGATTGGTGCCACCGGAAAAACCGGTAGGAACGCCGGCCGTCAGCACCACCAGGTCACCATTATTAATGTAACCGCTGTCCAGGGAACTCTGAATTGATTGTTCCAATAAAGCGTCGGTCCCGTTTGTGTCCGGCATAACCACCGGATGTACCCCCCATACCAGAGCCAGCTTATTGAGGATTTTAGGCTCGGGGGTTGCGGCTATGATGTCGGCCTGCGGCCTGTATTTGGATACCATTCTGGCCGTAAAACCGGTGCGGGTAGAGGTGATGATAGCGGCTGCTCCCAAATTCATGGCAGCAGTACAGGTGGCATAGCTTATAGCATCGGTCACCGATAAATTGACCTGTACTCGTTTTCGCTCCATTATTTCCTGGTAGGGCAATACTTCTTCGGCCCGCCGTGCTATTCGGGCCATGGTTTCCACCGCTTCAACCGGGTATTTGCCGGCGGCTGATTCGCCGGAAAGCATTATGGCATCTGCTCCGTCAAATATGGCATTGGCCACATCCGATACTTCCGCCCGGGTAGGTCTTGGGTTAACAATCATGGAATCCAGCATCTGGGTGGCTATGATTACTACTTTGCCGGCCTGATTGCACTTTTTAACCATGTTTTTCTGCACCAGGGGCACCTCTTCACCTGGTATTTCTACTCCCAGATCACCCCGGGCTACCATAACCCCGTCTGCCACTTTGATAATATCGTCAACCGCATCGACACCACTCTGACTTTCGATCTTGGCAATTATATCAATATCGGCATTGCGCTGCTCCAACACTCTTCTGATATCAAGTACATCTTCCGCACTTCTTACAAAAGAGGCGGCAATAAAATCAACTTTATTATCGATCCCAAAATTAAGGTCATTTACGTCTTTCTCGCTTAAGAAAGGCAACTTGATAGGAACCCCCGGTATATTTACACCCTTTTTCTCCCCTAGTTCCCCGCCGTTAACTACCCGGCATTTAATATCGGAAGGAGTAGTCTCCATAACCTGCAGATTTATTAAACCATCCGAGAGCAGGATAAAATCCCCGGGTGATACTTCTTCGGGAAGATGCTCATAGGTTATCTGAACTTGATGTTCGTCTCCATCCAATGCTCTGGTGGTAAGGGTAAACTCCTGACCTCCCGCCAATTTGACTTTACCACTTTTCAGTTTGCCGGTTCTTATCTCCGGTCCTTTGGTGTCCAGCATGATAGCTACCGGTATACCCAAATCGGAAGCTGCCTGACGTACCGTATTAATACGCTGCTGATGTTCTTCATACACTCCGTGGGAGAAATTAAGACGGGCAACATTCATACCGGCTTTTATCATCCGGCACACTGTTTCATAATTCTCACTGGCCGGCCCGATGGTACAAATTATTTTAGTTTTACGCATTATAACACCTCTCGCTAAATTGAAAGTATTCGGGCTATCTCAAACATATTCAGCTCCGGAGTCCGGGTCCCATTAATCACTTCCTGCAGCGGGATGGATTTGACCTGTTCACCCTTGCCTGCCACCATTACATTTCTTTCTCCTGCGGCAATCATATCTATGGCAGCCTTACCCATACACGAGGCCAGGATGCGGTCTACGGCGGTGGGGGGGCCGCCTCTCTGGATATGTCCCAGAATAGTCACCCGGGTGTCATGTCCGGTCTTGGCTTCGATATATTGCCTTAACTCCATTACATCATAGACTCCCTCGGCAACCAGTATGATACTGTGTAATTTTCCCCTCCTGTTTCCCTGATTAATTTTATCAATTACCTCTTCCAGGTCATTTTCTATTTCCGGAATAAGTATGGATTCGGCTCCGCCTGCCACGCCAGCCGTCAGAGCCAGTTCCCCGCAATCCCGGCCCATAACTTCGATCACAAAAATGCGGCCATGACTGGTGGCAGTATCTCTAATCCTATTAATGGCTTCCAGTACTGTATTTACCGCGGTATCAAAGCCTATCGAATTGGTATACACTATGTCATTATCAATGGTCGCCGGTATACCGATCACGTTTATGCCCAGCTTGGAAAATTCGTATCCGCCCTTAAAACTTCCGTTACCGCCAATGACCACCAAATGTTCAATTTCCAGTTGATCCAATACCCGTTTGGCAGTTTGGCGCCCTTCATCGGTTTTGAAAGCTTCTGAACGGGAGGTCTGCAGTATAGTACCGCCCCGCTGGATGATATCGGCGACCGAGCCGCGGGACATCTTTTCCAACTGGCCTGTTATGAGTCCCTCGTATCCATGATGTACTCCATATACATCCATATTCTTATAGATCCCGGACCTGACTACCGCTCGTATCGCGGCATTCATTCCGGATGCGTCACCACCGCTGGTGAGCACTGCGATTTTGGGCATACTTTCACCCCTTGATTTTTATTTGCTTTTTTTCTTGTCAGATTCCCCACCGCTGCATAATGTTCCGAATCTATGGGTTATTTCCGCTTTTCCCCGAATTTTCATGGCTGAAGTATTTTCTGTAAACTGCAGAAACATTACTTCGCCCTGATCCAGTTTCTCGGTATGGTGAAATTTGGTTTCACGCCCTCGGGTAAGGCCGATAATAGTGACCCCATTTTCCAGAGCCTTTACTACAATATAGTCTTCTCCTATATAGTTTTCATTCATGCACCAATCCCCCTTTAATAATTCCACCCGGAAGAACACTGATTTGTCATGCTAAGATGGTGTTCTTCTATTGGCCGGCAAAAATAGCTTTACCGATATCAGCCTCTGAAACCCCTGGAATTTCAACCTGGGATTGTTTTATAAACTGCGCGATCCTTTTTTCAACTTCATGTTCATTATAAGCACAGCCTATAATGCAATCAGACAGCTGGGAAAAACAATCCTTAGGATAACAAGTAAAATCGCCGGTCAGTGAACATTCGGCAATGATACCGTCACGAGTGGTTAAATTGCTCTGGATCAATCCTCCTCTAGCCTTGTACATCCCCGACTTGATTTTGCACCCGGCCCCGATAGTGATGAATTTATCGGAATAACTGTTCATATTCATAAATTTCTCAGAAGTATATTCTTTCCCTAATTTATCCGCCATTTTCCATACTTCGTCAGGAATGGCTGCCGGAGTAAGTCCTCCGAGCACCCGGCTAAACTGACTGATCAAAATGTCGATTATTTGTTCCCGTTCAGGCATATACCCCAGTTCTCTTTTCACTGTGCTGAGATTTTCCTCCATCGTCTTGTAAAGCTTATCCCGAAATTTTTCATCAGGGACCTTTAACACTCTACTCATAAGATCGAAATCGAAATCAAGCAGAATTCCTCCCACAAAAACAATGCAGTTGCCGACATCTCCCCCGCCTTCGCCGGATATTTTCCGCCCTTGCGCAGTGATAATATCATTGATCGGCTTAAAAACAGTCTCTATTCCCATCGCCCGGTAGCTATCTATAACCGGTCGTGAAAAATTCCGATAGAGTTGATCTATAGACAGAGGGCGAATGGGATTTTCCTTTTTCATTATCACTTGATAAAAGATTTGATTGTGATCCAATAAGGTCGTTCCCCCGCCCAGTTCCCTGCGCATAACAGATATCCCATGGTCCCGGCAATAATTCAGATCTACTCCGCTTAAATCCTGGAAATACCCCACACTAACCAACGGCGTTTCGGGAGATACCAAAACCAACGATTCTATCTCCATATAGGAAAGAGCATGAAAGAGCAGCATAGAATACTGCTTCGGTAATATCCCCGGATTAAAAACTAGCATTTATTGCACCTCACTTTATAAATTAAATTATTATTTTCAATAATGAAAATTCAGTGTCCTTCCGTGTTGAATTTCGTTTATCCTAACTGTACCACATTTATCCTAACTGTACCACACATTATACCGTCCATATATCGAAACCAGTTTGGCTTTGAGTTCCAGGTTGGGGGAGGCGAAGAATTTCCGGTTGAGGGCCATTACCCGCCGGTCCGGCAGGTGTACATACACTCCGACTTCTCCGGGATAATCCTGTAGGAGGGTTACCAGCGATTGTTTTCCGTTATTCATCGTTTCCTGATCCATCCGAATATGCAGCTCTTTAACTTCGTTGGAAAGGGTCAGCACTTTTCTGACCGAAACTTTGGGATGGTCATCGCGCCGATCCACAAAACCTTCGATAACTACTGCATTATCAGTATCCAGATTATTTATATTAGCGCGAAATGCTGAGGAGAACATTAGCATTTCCATGCGCCCGCTCAAATCCTCCAGGAAAAAATGAGCATAACTATCACCTTTGCGGCTAGTCCTGCGGGCTAGATTTTCCACCATTCCGGCCAACCGTACATAAGCTTCGTCCTCCGAGGCTTGCAGCTCGGCAATTTCGCTAGTAATAAACAGCGGCAGCAAGTCCTTATATTCGCTAAGCGGGTTTTGCGAAACGTAAAAACCCAGAACTTCTTTTTCCCGGCTCATCTTTTCCCGGGGAGGAAATTCGCCCTTTACCGCCGGGACAGGTTCATCAACCTTTATTTCCTCCTCACTGAATAATGATAATTGACTGCTGTCCGCCTGTTTCATCTGCGCAGCCAATTCAGCGCATTCCCCGGCAATGGATAGAGCTTCTTTGCGGGTTATGGCCAGGGAATCGAAGCAGCCGGCCAGGACCAGATTTTCCAGCGCCCGTCGGTTTATCATGGTCCCATCCACCCGCTGGCAAAAGTCCAGGATAGATGCAAAAGGACCATCGCGGCGTGCTTCCACGATATTCTTAACCGCATTGACCCCGACATTTTTGATGGCACCCAGTCCAAATCTTATATTACCGCCGATAACGGTGAAATTTTCGTAGCTTTCGTTTATATCCGGGGGCAGAATGGATATGCCCATTCTCTGGCATTCTTTCAGATAGAAAACTACCCTTTCCTGGTGGTCGATTACACTGGTCAAAAAGGCGCACATGTATTCCACCGGATAATAAGCTTTAAGATAAGCGGTCTGGAATGAAATCAGAGCATAAGCCGCGGCATGGCTTTTGTTAAAGCCATACCCGGCAAAGCTCTCCATTAAATCGAAAATGTGACCGGCCACACTTTCTTCAATATTGTGGTGGCCGGCACCGTCCAAAAACTTTTGGCGCTGGGCTTTCAGAACTTCCGGTTTTTTCTTGCCCATGGCCCGGCGCAGTTCATCGGCCTCGCCCATGGTGAAATCAGCCAGTTTGCCCGCTACCCGCATGACCTGTTCCTGGTAAAGCATGACCCCATAGGTCTCCTCCAGGACTTCCTTCAACATGGGGTGCAGGTATTCAATTTGCTGCTTTCCGTGTTTGCAATTAATGAAATCGTCTATCATGCCGCTGCCCAGCGGTCCTGGCCGATATAGAGCATTGACCGCGATAATATCTTCGAACCGGTTAGGCTTAAGTTCGGTCAGCAGGCGCCTCATGCCGCCGCTTTCCAGTTGGAACACCCCAACCGTATCTCCATTGGAAAGCAAATCATAAACTGCTTTATCATCCAGCGGCAGATTGTCAATATCTATTTGCTGCCCACAGGTTTCACGGATAATCTGCACTGCCCGGTCAATAACAGTGAGGGTTCTTAAGCCCAGGATATCCATTTTTAAGAGACCGATGTCTTCTACTGTCTCCTTGGTAAACTGAGTTATGATATTGCCGTCGGTCGTTTTCTGCAAAGGCAGCAGGGAACTTAAAGTCTGGCTTCCTATCACCACCCCGGCCGCATGGATGGAAGCGTGCCGGGGTATGCCTTCCAGGGCCCGGGCGATATCGATTATACGCCTGGTATTATAATCATTGCGGTAAGCAGCACTGAGATCCGGTGCTATTTCCAACGCGCGGTCGATGGTAACTCCGAGTTCGGCCGGAATCATTTTGGCAATTTTATCGACTTCCCCATAGGGTACGCCGAGTGCCCGCCCCACATCGCGTATAGCCGCCCGGGCCGCCATGGTGCCGAAGGTTATGATCTGCGCCACCCGGTCCGCCCCATAACGCTTAATAATATATTCGATTACCCGGTCGCGTTTTTCGAAGCAAAAATCAATATCGATATCCGGCATGCTCACCCGTTCCGGATTAAGAAAGCGCTCAAACAACAAATCATACTTTAAAGGATCCAGCATGGTAATGCCCAGCACGTAAGACACCAGGCTGCCGGCGGCCGAACCGCGGCCCGGACCGACCGGCACATTATTGGACCTGGCCCAGTTGACCAGATCCTGCACTATCAGAAAATAAGCCGCAAAGCCCATTCTATTAATCATGTCCAGTTCATATTCGAGCCTTTTGGTGATAGCTTCCGGTTTATCCGGATATTTGCGGGCAAACCTCTCCAGGACTATCTGCCTCAGGTAAGATTCAGGAGTAAATCCCTCCGGTATAGGGAAATAGGGTAAATGAAACTCACCAAAGGTAAATTCAACCTGGCACCGTTCGGCTATTTTAAGGCTGTTGGAAAGAACCTCCGGCCGTCCTTCAAAGAGTGCCGCCATTTCCTGGGCCGTTTTTAGATAAAACTCACTGCCCGAAAAACGCATGCGGTCCTCATCATTTATCACCTTGCCGGTCTGGATGCATAATAATACGTCCTGAATAGCTGCATCCTCCTGGTTGATGTAATGCAAGTCATTGGTGGCCACAAGCGGGATACCCATTTCTTCCGACATGCGGTACAAGTTTTCACACACCAGCTTTTCCTCCGGCATGCCATGATTCTGTACTTCCAGATAAAAATTGTCTTCCCCGAAAGTATCCAGATAAAACCGCGCCGTCTCATAGGCGCCCTCGAGATTATCGTTTAGAATCATCCGGGGAATTTCCCCGGCCACACAGGCGCTCAAAGCGATGAGCCCTTCACTGTACTGAGTGAGAAGTTCGTGGTCAACCCGGGGTTTATAGTAAAAGCCCTCGATATAGGAACGACTCACCATTTCTATTAAATTTTTATAACCTTTTTCATTCCGGCACAGGAGCACCAGATGATACTGCTCTCCGTCACGTCCGGCTTCACGGTCAAAGCGGCTGCGGGGAGCGACATATACCTCACAGCCGATAATGGGCTTTATCCCTGCCTTTTTAGCTTCCCGGTAAAAATCAATTATTCCGTATAATACCCCGTGATCAGTAATGGCAAGTGCAGGCATGTCCAGTTCAGCGGCCCGTTTTACCAGCTCTTTGATCCGGCCTGCCCCATCCAACAGGCTGTATTCGGTATGACAATGAAGGTGAACAAACTCTCCCATATTCTATCTCCCGGAGTGCTCTATACCATGCACCCACTTTTTATTTTTTAGGCCGATACCTGACAGGGCGTCCCCCCGGTTATCTTCCGCAATTCTTCAAAGGTTATAGGCAGGGCCGTATTGGCCGTACCCGCCGCAGCATAAACTACATCATAGCGTTTCAGACTTTCATCCAGGTATATATCCATCTCGGTAGCCAGGGCAAAAGGGCACACTCCGCCCACTTTAAAACCGGTCCTGGCCAGCACTTCATCCGGATTGGCCATGCGCACCCTGGCACCTGCCAGTTCTTTGACCGCTTTGCTGTCTAATTTGACATCCCCGGCCGAGACTACCATCAGAAAACGGTCATCTTTGGTCTTAAATAGAATCGATTTGGCAATCTGTCCTACCTCCTTATCCAGAGCCTTGGCCGCCAGATAAGCAGTGCTGGTGTCAACATCGAATTCGATTATTCTCAACTGCGGGTTTTTCAACTTTAAATATTCTCTTACTCTTTCCAGTTCATTCATGATCTTCCCTCGCCTACTTTATTATATATAGAACTAATTATAAATTATCGTAAGAATATTGGAATACCTGCCTATACAATAAAAAACCCGGATACCATCCAGGTCACATAAATGAGAGTTCTGCATAATTAACTTTTTACTATGATTAAGCAGTAACTTTGCGAATGTCATCCTGAACGTAGTGAAGGATCTTCCCATCTCGGAGACTTTAAGATCCTTCACTACGTTCAGGATGACATACTATTCGTTTATCGTGGTGCGGACATCGCGTGATAATTCTGAACGTTAGTGAAGAATCTTTACGTCTGTGAGCGGGAAAGATCCTTCATTGCACTCAGGATGACATATAAATAATATGCAGGGTGACAAACCAGCACTTATTCATAGCAATGACAAATGGGGTTTTGGGAATTATGCAACACTCTCAAATAAATCAGAGACGCAGAGTCGATTTAAAATAACATCTGCGCCTATAATAATTACTCCGCTTTTGGGGATTTTCTTTCTTCTTTCAGACGTTTGCTCATCATACCTCCTACTTTTCCACATAAGGCATTGCTGAGAGAATCCCAGCCTGACTGCTCTACCTGATCCCATATTCCTATCTCCCGGGCAATTTCTATTTTTAGCAGGTCGTTTCTGCTAAGTTCTTTATTCTTCCTTTTCTTCTTTGTCATATGCACGCCTCCGCTAAAATTATGTACTTCCTTATGGTTACCCATTTGGCGCGCATTTATAAATAAACTCAGCGGCATTTCATTTCGTTATTCCAGTGGGGACATACTTTCCTCCCGGGTGCTCCGGCTACCAAAGCGAGGAATACCCCCGTGTCAGTATGCGATCAGCTGGCCAGAGTCTCCATAAAGGCAAACAAATCCTGCAACCGTCCCTGCCAATCCGGACGATAAGGCACATCTTTTTCAATCAGCATATCCTTCACCAGGAAAGTCTTCATGCCCAGTTTCTGCGCTATCAAGTCCTCTCCCATATCATTGCCCACCATCAAACAGTCCTGGGGGTTAACATCTATCCGGTCAGCAATCTCCTGGTAATACTGAACATGCGGTTTGCAAAAATGCATAATTTCGTAAGAGGTGATAAGCTCAAAATCCAGATGGCCCAAATTGGCCCAGGTAATCCTATGTTTTAATGCTTTTAAAGGAAACACCGCATTAGTAGCGATTACCACTTTGTGGTTTTTAACGACCTTTTCCATCATTTCCGGAATACCTGAAAAAGGCCGGCAGTATTCTTTCAACTGGGGGAAGCCTTCCTCGTAAAAATAATCAAAGAAATCGCGCATTTTATCCGCTTCATCGAAATAGCCTGAAGCAAAAAAATGGCTCATAAAGGCATCTTCATTGGTAGTGGCAGGATTGCAATCAGCGATCATGACCCCGGTAGATTCAAAAACCTGCCGGCTTAGCTGCTCATAATTAGCGATTCCAAAATCCCTGGCCATAACCGTCATTTTTTTAAAATACTGCCGCAAAAAATAATCCATGTTAATATTCAGCAGCGTCGCATCCAAATCAAATAATATCGCTTTGAACATATATCTTCTCCTTTGTATTATTAGTGGCCCTGCCCGGTTAGGCTAATCCATAGCGATAAAAGCATACACATTACCGGTTTTAAAAAATATTTTACCAACCAGCAGGAATTATTGTAAATATATAGAAATTAATTATAGCAAACGAACGCCTATTTTTATGACAGGGGGTAAATCCAGATGTTTTTTACTTTTTTAAATCGGGAAACCTATTACAGCATTGACCTTTCATCTCTTCTTAATTATAAACCGGAACAAATAATTTACTACTATTACAATTCCTGTATTGAGCTGCCTTTTGAATGCTACCAGGCTTTACAGGAATCAGCGGACAGTGACGGCGCGCCTGATGTGATAGCAGTTGAGTGGCTAAATCTAATGGAGGAAGATTTAAAATGCCACCAGGACTTATTACATCTTAAAGAAAATGAATTTATTCATCAACTGGGGCCATACTATTATTCCCCCACTAATACTCGTTTCTATTTTAGCCGGGAATCCTCCTGCCTGCCTCTCACCGCAGCCGATTTTGGCATCATCATGGATTTGAAAAATTCTCCCGCTGCCGATCAATTACTCCATAAGTATAACAAAAGCAGGAAAAATGCCAAAAAGGTAGCGCGCAACAAGGAAGAACTTCTGGAAGACCTAAGTATGTGCCTGGCGGCCCTGGGGGAAATCGAGAAATTAAACCGCCACATCAATTATTTAAATAAATTTCTGGAAATGCGCTATGAAATAATCCAAAATGAAAATCTTGGTCCGGCTGAACCAGACAATCTGCCGGAAAAGCCTCAAAAAATTACCGAAAATGAAAAAGGATTGAATAATCTGATTCTTTTTAGCCGCAACCGGCAAAAACAAACTCCCGCCGCCTCGAATTACAATCACGAAATGAAAGTGTATTTCATCCGCTACCGTGAATATGAAAAGGCCTGTGACCGTTATAAAGAGGCTCTGGAAAATTGGGTAGTTTTATCAAGTTCTTTTATGGATGCATGCAAGAAAGATATCGAACAGGCTGAGCAGAGTCTGAAGAATGCCCGCAGAACTCTATCCGTCTATAATAATATAATTTCCCGTTCCTATGTTCACGCCGAATATCAGGATACTAATACGCTGGCCATTTTTAAACACTACCTGGAAACCGGCCGCTGCGTGGATATACAGGACTGCATGAACGTTTGGGCGGACGAAAATCACTGGGCTGAGATTAAAGCCAGTCAGGAGCGGATCGAAAATACTATCTATTTCTTACAAAATGATACCGAATACACTCGTTTCGCCGACCAGAAAATAAACGACATGCTGAAAAAAATAAATGACAAACCATCCAAACTAAACCACGAAGCCTGAAACTACCTAACACGGGGACATTCCTTACTTTGGTTCGCGGAGCGGACCTGAGAGGAAGGTGTGTCCCCTGCTGAAATAGCGAGAGACAAACTTTTTTATAGGTGTACCATCAACCGTCTATTTTTTTATACGTACTGATAGCTTTTGGTGAATGACTTATGCAGCACCATTCCGGCCGCAAAGCCTCCGATATGAGCCCAGAAAGCTATTTGTTGGCAGGACGAACCCACCAGCCCGGCCGTGCCGCAATAAACCTGAGTCAATGCCCAGAAGCCCAAGTATATCCAGGCCGGCAGATTAAACAGGAAAAAGGGCGGTATGAAGGTAAGCACCCGGGCATGTTTAAACATTAAGAAATAGGCCCCCATTATTCCCGCCACCGCACCTGAGGCTCCGACTACCGGAACCGGTGATAACGGGTTAATAAAATAATGGGTAAGTCCGGCTATTAATCCGCACAGCAAATAAAAAAGCAGGAATTTGCCCCGTCCCATCCTATCTTCCACATTATCGCCAAAAAGCCATAATATCCACATATTCCCGATAACATGCATCCAACTTCCATGCAGGAACATAGAAGTTAAAAAAGGCAGATAAGCGAGCAATGGAACCTGATGCTGATAGTTGGCCGGCACCATTCCCAGCACATATATCAATTGCTCCATTCCATTCTGGCCCAGGCTAATCTGATAGTAGAAAACCAAGAGGTTCAACACTATCAATGAGACCGTTACCAGCGGAAAATGACGACTGGGAGTACTATCTCTTAATGGTATCATATTCCATACCCCTTACCATTTTCTAATATACCTATTATTGCTTTTAACTATTAATAATATTTAAAAATCCGGGCAAGGGTGCAAACCCCCTTCAACCCCAGGCAGCCGCAAATAATTCGCGGCTGCCAATTGTTATTTTAATTCGTCGGTTTGAGAGTTTTATCATTGCTATGAATAAGTGCTGGTTTGTCACCCTGTATATTATTATATGTCATCCTGAGTGCAACGAAGGATCTTTCCCGCTCAAAGACGCAAAGTTACTGCTTAATCATAGGAAAAAGTTATTATGCCAAACTCTCAATACCCTTAAAAGCGGTAATTTAATTTGGCTAATCCTTTTATGTTAAGACTCATCATCAAAGCGGCTGATTTATAAACAGCATACCGCATAACCGAAAGATCGGAAACATCTTCCAGGGATACAGGCGTATTTTTCAAAGGCTGAATATACTTATTGCGCAATTGATTAATAGCCAGCAGCAGTCCTACCAGAAGGTAAAGCCCCTCATCTTCAGCATTTCCTTCGGTGATAAGCATAAATAACATCCAGCCGGCCTGGTCCAGATGATTGGTTTTCTGTTTTATATAAGAATTACTGCAGAATGAATAAAAAGCCTTGGGATAGATATTATCGAGGTATGAACCCAGTTCCGGTTTTTTTTGTTCCAAGCGCTGTTGAACGGACTCGAAGACCTCCTTGTAAGCCCCGGTTCTCACTTCTTCTTTAATGACCCGCCGCAATTTATTGCCTTCTTCGCTAAATCTTATCCCTCTTGCGACCATGAGTTCCAACGGCCGTATAAATAATAGCAGAGGATATACTCCATCCTTAATAATATTGGGTAAATTATTATTTACATAAACCTGATAAACCAGTTCCGCATCCACCAAAGCTTTATAGATCACTGCTGTTTCCGAGGAAGGTGAAACCGATGACAAGCCGGGAATCTCATCATTGAGCAAATTTCTGATATACTCCGTAACATCCTGCTCCACATTCTCCAGTACATGGTCTTTCATGCCCAGCAGTTTTTCTTCTATGTCCTCCCAGCGTTTCTCAATGAGAATATCCTGCCAGGCCAATGTTACCATTTTTTCACCGGATTTTTCTTTCAAATCGCTGATTACAGTGTGGGCATCGCCTAACCGTTTGATTACCAAACTGCTTTCGCCGTGGCAATCGTTCATCAATTTATCCAAAGTGTCTTCCATGGCACTAAAAATATTCATAGCCTGCAAGGCGCTCTTCTGCATTCTTCCCACCATATCGGCGGCAAAGTTCTCCAGTTCCGTTATTAAACCGTCCTCAAAATTACTTATCCGTGCTTCCAGCGAGCGGTTAACCACTATTTGAAACTGGTCCCCCAGTTTATAGATATTTACATATTCGGTCACATCCTCTTCCTGGGTGCGTATCTCTTCTAACAACAGTTTGCGGACATAATCATAAAAAATTTCCTTTTCCTTTTGCACGGTGCGCTTCAAATGGTCGGCCCGGCCATTAAGACATTGGTCCAAATCTATAAAATCCTGTTCTTTACGCTCCTTCACCTGATCTACCAATTTGATCAGAACATCGACATTTTCCCGCAATTGGCTGATCAGCTTGAACTTGTCATCACTCAAATTAACCATAGTCTGCAGAACAGTATTGGTTTCCGCTATGCCTTTGTCTATCTGGGCGGCAAAGTCATCGCCGTCTTCCCATAGCCAGGACAACCCCCGTGAAAAATCTTTACGGTGGCTTTCCAGTACCGGTTGAATAATATTATTCAGTTCCCTGGTAAAAATGTCTTCACACAGGGGAGTAATTTCCTCCATCAGGCCATCGACTTTTTCCTTCAATTCATCTGATACCACTTCCGGTTTCTTATCTTTACCTTCAGCAATAAACTGCAAACATCCGCTTCCCACCAGCAGCAAAAACAAACATAGTATAACAATGCCCCAGGAAAATCCCCGGCTAAATATTAGGATCATCGCTATATTAAGCAACAGCAAAAACCATAATATAATCCAGAGGTTAACATTTTTCTTTATACTCTCTTCGGCCTTTTTACGATAATTCATTTGCTACATCCTCACCCCGGATTTAAGTTATTCCCTATAGTTTTATATCGATTATCAGATAAAAAACTTAACCGAAAATCACAGATAATCCAGTTTTCCCCTATAAAAAGCTCTATAACTAAACATAACTGTAAAAAACATAATTCCATCCGGCCTGGAATACATTTTTCATTAAGGCTGCTGGCCTGCTTCTTTTTGCCTCCGGGTATGCCCTGAAAATTCGAACCGGAAATATAGGTGTTGCAAGCTATAAAAGCAAAAAAAATTTTGCGTTCATATTAACCTTTTTACAGAAATATGTTTAATTCGCTATTAAAATCCCATATAATGAAAACGTATATGAAAGTTAAATATTATTTATGTTCGCTTTGGTGGTATGAGTTTATAAATATGGCTTGTCCATATATATAGTAAATAAAAATCATACAGGAAGGAGGGAATGAAATGGATCACAAAGGGATTCTCGCTGCTTATAAAGATGTACCAGGCGGGATGATAGAAGCCTTCCACGCTATCCAGAGAGAGAACAGTTACCTGCCAGAAGAAGCAATCATAGATGCCGCCAATATCTTCAATGTTCCAGCTTCTAAAGCCTACGGTGTAGCTACCTTTTATTCAATGTTTTCAGTCAAATCCCGGGGCAAAAATGTCATCAGAATATGCGAGAGTGCTCCCTGTCATGTTGCCGGCGCCGCACAGATTGTAGGCGCACTGGAAAAGGAGCTTGGTATCAAGATGGGCGAGACTTCTGCTGATAACAAATTTACCCTTGAATTTACTGAATGTGTAGGACAATGCCAGTCTACGCCGGTTATTACTATTAACGGTAAAGCATACCTTGATGTTACTCCAGCCAAGATACCATCCATTCTGGCAGAATATTAATAGAAATTCTGCCCTGACCATGAAGGAGAATGTAAGTAAAGAATTATTATTAAATAGAAAGGAGGGCATACAAATGGCCGAAGAAATGCGCATCGTGCTGCGTAATTACGGCAAAATCGATCCCCTTAAGATCGATGATTATATCGCTGCCGGTGGTTATAATTCTCTTAATAAAGCGCGCAGCATGGATAGGATGGCTGTTATCGACGAAGTAAAAAAGTCCAACCTCAGGGGCCGTGGGGGAGCAGGTTTTAACTGTGGTCAAAAATGGGCTTTCGCCTACCAGGCTGCATCTGATATTAAATATGTCATCTGCAATGCCGACGAGGGCGAACCCGGCACCTACAAAGACCGTATGATAATGGAGAATGACCCTCAGACTTTGTTGGAAGGCATGGCTATTTGTGCCTATGCGATTGGCTCTAATAAAGGTTACATCTACTGCCGGGGAGAATATCCCGAAGTAATAGATTTACTTAAGGAAGCAATAGACCAGGCAAAATCCAAAGGTGTCCTGGGAGATTTTGATGTTGAGGTAAGAAGCGGAGCCGGCGCCTATGTGTGCGGCGAAGAAACAGCTCTGATTGAATCTATTGAAGGTAACCGCGGTGAACCCCGGATCAAACCGCCTTTCCCGCCGGTTGAAGGTCTATGGCAAAAACCCTCTATCGTAAACAACGTAGAAACCTTTGCCAATATCCCGGTCATTTTGGAAAAAGGTGCGGCCTGGTATGCTTCTATTGGCGACCCGTCTTATCCTGGAACCAAAGTTTTAACTCTTACCGGTGATATCAACCATAAAACTTTCTTCGAAGTTCCTACCAGCACTACTATCAAAGACGTTATCTTCCAATTCGGTGGTGGAATCCCGGGGGGCAAGAATTTTAAAGCTGTACAAATTGGCGGCACCTCAGGTGCGTTTATTCCCGAAGCTGACCTGGATACCCCTATAGCCTTTGACGCCATGTCCAAAATCGGTGCCGTGCTCGGTTCAGGTGCCGTTTTCGTACTTGATGAAACCCGCGACCTGGTAGACGTAACCTGCCGCATCGCAAAATTCTTTGAACATGAATCTTGCGGTAAGTGCGCTCCTTGCCGGGAAGGTACCTCGCGCATGCATGAGCTGATGGATAAGATAAATGCCGGAAAAGGCTCTGCCATTGACATTACCGTGCTGGAAAGGCTGGGTCGGGTCATGTCCTATTCCTGCCTCTGCGGTCTCGGTCAGGCTGCTCCGGCACCAGTATTAACCACCATCAAACAGTTCAGGGCCGACTACAATGCCAAACTGATGTAGGAAAGAGCAAAAGGAGTGAATTAAATGGTTAATGTGACTATAGACGGAATTAAAGTATCCGTTCCTAATGGCTCAACCATCCTGCAGGCAGCAAAAGAAGTCGGTATCCGTATTCCTACACTGTGTTATCATCCTGACCAGGCTGTCAAAGCCAATTGCAGGGTGTGTGTATGTGAAGTCGAAGGTAATAGACTTCTCCAGGCTGCCTGTTCACAACCGGTTAGCGATGGAATGGTAATAAAAACCCGCAGTCCCAAAGTTATTGAGGCCAGACAAACCATACTCGAACTTATATTAGCCAATCATCCCCAGGATTGCCTCAATTGTATAAGAAATGGGAACTGTGAACTGCAGGAACTGGCTCGCGAATATTGTATTCGTGAAAATCCCTTTGAACTTAAAACCAGGGGTCTCGAAAAAGATTATTCAACCCCCTCCCTGTTCCGTGACCCCAATAAGTGCATACTTTGCCGCCGCTGCATCGAAACCTGTACCACTGTACAGGGTGTAAATGCACTCGGTCTGGAATATCGCGGTCATAATGCCATGGTCGTTCCCACCATGGGGCAGAACCTGATTGACAGCCCCTGCGTCATGTGCGGCCAGTGTATCCATGCCTGCCCGGTCGGCGCTATAGGTGAAGTAGAAGAAATAGACAAACTGCTCGCCGCCATAGCCGATCCCGATAAAATTGTCGTTACCCAGATGGCACCTGCCGTAAGAGTTGCCATTGGTGAAGAAGTAGGTATGAAGACCGGCGAAATGCCGATGGATAAATTGGTAGCAGCCTTGCGCCAGGTAGGCTTTGATTATGTTCTACATACCAACTTCACCGCTGACCTCACTATATTGGAGGAAGGCAACGAGCTCTTACAGAGGTTAACCACAGGCGGCACTCTGCCTATGTTTACCTCCTGCAGCCCGGGCTGGATCAACTTCTGTGAGACCTACTATCCTGATTTACTGGATAACCTGTCCACTTGTAAATCGCCTCAGCAAATGTTTGGTTCCCTGGTAAAGACTTACTGGGCTGAAAAGATGAATGTTTCCCCGGATAAAATTTACTCCGTATCCATCATGCCCTGTACCGCCAAGAAATTCGAATCTGCCCGTCCCGAGATGAACTCCAGCGGTTACCGGGATGTGGACCTGGTTCTCACCACCCGCGAACTGGGCCGGATTCTACGCTTGAGCGGAATTGACTTTGGTAAACTGGAGCCTTCCTCCTTTGATTCCTGGATGGGAGCCTATACCGGTGCAGCCGTAATATTCGGCGCCAGCGGCGGCGTTATGGAAGCAGCTTTAAGAACCGTTTACGAAGTAGTTACCAAGGAAGAATTAAAAGACGTTAACTTTACGATTTGCCGCGGATTAACCGGCATCAAGGAAGCCGAAGTCAACCTTAACGGTACCGTGGTCAAGGTGGCTATCGCCAACGGCTTAAGCAATGCCAGAAAACTTATGGACCAGATCAGAGCCGGAGAATCACCCTACCACTTTATTGAAATCATGGCCTGCCCCGGCGGCTGCATAGGCGGCGGCGGACAGCCCATAACCAAGTGCAATGCTAAACGCGAAGAGCGCATCACCGGAATTTATGTGGAAGACGAAAATTGTGCACTGAGAAAATCCCACGATAATCCGGAAGTTAAGGCTATTTATGATGAGTTCCTGCATGAACCTCTGGGACATAAATCCCATGAACTTCTGCACACTCATTATCATGCCAAAAACAAGAAAGTTCTGTAATCTTGCATGAATTAGTCCGGTTGGGAGAGCTTGAAAGAAGGCTTAAAGGCTGACCTTCAAACTCGTTAATTGCTAAATAATTACCCTGCTAACAAGGTAAACGCTAAGTTAAAGGGGTCATCATATTTTTACCTTTTAATTAAGGCATATGTGTATGACCGCTTACCCTGAAAACAGGCAAGCGGTTTTTTATTGGCAGCGGAGGTGAAAGAAGATGGACAAAAGACTGGGAGTAATAGGAATTGTTATTGAAGATCGTCAGGTGGTTCCTCAGGTAAATAAAATCCTGAGTGAACACGCCGATATGATTATCGGCCGGATGGGACTGCCCCACCGTGAGCGTGAAGTATCGGTAATATCACTTATTGTTGACGGCACCACCGACCAGGTCGGCTCCATGACCGGCAAACTGGGCAGCATTCCCCAGGTCATTGTTAAAAGCGCCCTGACCAAAGCATAAGATCGTTGAAAGGATGAGTTAATGCAAAACCTCATAGATAAATTGCATAGAGAAAAGGTTTTGAGCCAGGCAGAGTTGGTAACACTGCTTAAATGCTTTGAAACCGAGCATAGTCACTATCTGTTTTCGAAATCAAGAGCTGTGGCCGACCAGTTTTTCGGGAATAAAATTTTCGTGCGCGGTTTAATTGAATTTACCAACTTTTGTAAAAACGATTGCTATTATTGCGGGATCAGAAAAAGCAACCTCAAGGCCGAACGCTATCGTCTCCAGGCCGAAGACATTTTATCTTGCTGTGAACATGGATATGAACTTGGTTTTCGTACCTTTGTTCTACAGGGCGGAGAAGATTTATGGTATTCGGATGAAAAGATGATGGCCATAATCTCTTTTATCAAAAAGTCTTTTCCTGATTGTGCCGTTACCCTTTCCCTGGGCGAGAAAACCTATGAGCAGTATCTGAACTTTTATAAGGCCGGGGCCGACCGTTACCTCCTGCGTCACGAAACTGCCAATGCAGAGCACTACGCCAAGCTGCACCCCCGGGGATTAAGTGCTGCCAACCGGCAGCGCTGCCTGTTTGATCTGAAACAAATAGGATACCAGGTAGGTGCAGGTTTTATGGTCGGGTCCCCTTACCAAACCATCGAAAACCTGGCCGAGGATTTATTGTTTATTAAAAAGCTGGAACCGCAAATGATTGGGATCGGGCCCTTTATTCCGCACCACGACACGCCCTTTGCCCAATATCCGGCCGGGCCGTTAAACTTAACCCTTATGCTGATTGGAATATTGCGTTTGATGTTGTCCAATGCCTTGATTCCCGCCACCACAGCACTTGGCACTATCCATCCCCACGGGAGGGAAATGGGTATTTTGGCCGGCGCCAATGTGGTTATGCCCAACCTTTCTCCCGTTGGAGTAAGAAAAAAATATTTGCTCTATGATAATAAGATCTGCACGGGAGAGGAAGCAGCCGAATGCCGCTTTTGCCTGCAGCAACGACTGCAGAAAATTGGATACGAGATAATAGTTGATCGGGGTGATTTTCAGCCCTTGCAACAAGAATTAGTGTAACCCCAACTTCCGGTGGAAAGGAGCAAAAAGAGTTTGAATAATACACCCAGAGCCAACCGGTTGCATATCGGTATTTTTGGCAAGCGCAACAGCGGAAAGTCATCGCTTATTAACGCTATTACAGGTCACGAAACCGCCCTGGTATCTGAAGTTGCAGGCACAACGGCAGATCCGGTATATAAATCCATGGAAATTTACCCCATCGGTCCCTGTGTTTTGATTGACACGGCCGGCTTTGACGATGAGGGAGCAATTGGCGAATTGAGAGTGGAAAAATCCAAGGAGGCAGCCCAAAAAACGGATATTGCACTAATCATCTTTGGCGAAGATACCGTAATTGATAGAGAAAAAGAATGGATCAACGAGTTTAAAAAGAGAAACATTCCGGCCATTGCCGTGCTGAACAAATCTGATTTGATAAGCAATACCGAGGCGGTTAGCAACTATATAGAAAATAATATCGGAATCAAGCCGATTGTGGTCAGCGCCAAAAACAAAAATGGCATTGAGCAGATTCGCACCGCCATTATACGCCATTTGCCTGAAGATTACGATGCTAAAACCATTACCGGCGGAATTGTTCAGAACGGAGATCTGGTACTGCTGGTTATGCCTCAGGATATTCAGGCTCCGAAAGGGCGGTTGATTCTTCCCCAGGTGCAAACCCTGCGGGAACTGCTGGATAAAAAATGCGTTGTTTTAAGTGCCACCACCGATAAACTGGATGACGCACTTAAAGCCCTGGCCAAGCCCCCTAACGTGATTATCACCGACTCCCAGGTTTTTAAAACGGTTTACGAAAGAAAGCCTGAAGAAAGCAAGCTCACTTCGTTTTCGGTACTATTTGCCGGCTATAAGGGTGATCTGGATTATTACACCCAAAGCGCTGCAGCCATAGACAGTTTAACCGAGGACTCCAGAGTTCTAATTGCGGAGGCCTGCACTCATGCACCATTGGCCGAAGATATCGGGAGGGAAAAAATCCCCCGGCTGCTTCGTCAAAAGGTGGGGCAGAAGCTCACCGTTGATATTGTCAGTGGCAATGACTTTCCGGATGATTTATCACCCTATGATTTGATAATTCAGTGCGGAGCATGCATGTTCAACCGTAAATATGTCCTTGCCCGCATTGAAAAAGCAGCTGAGCAACATATTCCGATGTCCAATTACGGGATTGTAATTGCTTATCTGTCAGGAATACTTGACAAAATCAGTTTGAATTAAAGTAATTCGGGAAGGAGCTTAAATATGTATAATATAAAATCTATGGACGCCAATGAATTTATTGACGATGGAGAGATTCTGGCATCGATTGCCGCGGCCAGGAAACTGGTCAACGACCAGGCTGAAATCGACCGAATTTTAGCCAAGGTAAGGGATTATAAGGGGCTTACTCATCGGGAAGCCGCAGTTTTGCTGGAGGTTGAAGATGATGAAACTCTTGCCAAAATGTACAAAATTGCCAAAGAGGTAAAGGAAAGAATTTATGGCAAGAGGATCGTTATGTTTGCACCTTTGTATTTATCCAGCTATTGCGTAAACAACTGCAAATATTGCGGTTACAGATGCCAAAACGATATTGGCCGGCATCAGCTTACCCAGGATGAAGTACGAGACGAAGTCAGGGCATTGGAGGCCATGGGACACAAAAGGCTTTTGCTCGAAGCAGGTGAAGACGATAAAAGATGCCCCCTGGAATATATCCTGGAGTGTATAAAGACTATCTATGACGAGAAATTTGAAAACGGTGCTATTCGCCGGGTAAATGTGGATATTGCCGCCACCACCGCAGAAAATTATAAAAAGCTAAAGGACGCCAAAATCGGCACCTATATCTTATTCCAGGAAACCTACCACAAACCCACCTATCTTAAAATGCACAGCGGACCCAAGCAAAACTACGAGTGGCACACTGAAGCCATGGACCGGGCCATGCTGGGCGGCGGAATTGATGATGTCGGTATCGGTCCCCTGCTTGGTTTATATGACTACCACTACGAGATGATAGCAGTTTTGATGCATGCCGAGCATATGGAAGCGGTTAGCGGTGTCGGGCCGCATACCATTTCATTCCCAAGACTTCTACCGGCGGTAGGCGTGGACTATAACGATTTTCCGTACCTGGTTAAAGACCAGGAGCTTAAAAAAATAGTAGCAATTACCCGTATGGCAGTTCCGTATACCGGGATGATTCTTTCCACCAGAGAAAGTGCCGAGTTCCGTAACGAGCTTTTGGATGTTGGTATTTCGCAGATGAGCGCAGGATCCAGTGTAGGAGTAGGTGGATATGCCAAGAGAGAAGAAGTAGATGAAAACGGAATCGAGGAAAAACCACAATTCGATCTGGCCGATCATAGAAAACCGCTTGACGTACTGAAAGGGCTGGTTAAAGACGGTTACATTCCCAGTTATTGCACTGCCTGTTACCGTGAAGGAAGAACCGGAGACCGTTTTATGCCCTTTGCGAAATCAGGACAAATAGGAAACTATTGTTTGCCCAATGCCCTGTTAACATTTGAGGAATACTTAAAAGACTATGCTGATAACGAATTAATGGAAATGGGTCAGAAAATGATCGATGCAGAAATGCAAAACATTCCCAATGAAAAAAGAAAAGTAAAAGCGATCGATTATATCAACCGTATACGTGCCGGAGAAAGAGATCTAAGATTTTAGAGATTTGAGAGTTTGGCATAATTCCCAAAACCCCATTTGTCATTGCTATGAATAAGGGATTTTATGTCATCCTGAGGCGAAGCCGAAGGATCTTTCCATTTCGGAGACTGCAAGATCCTTCACTACATTCAGGATGACATACTATTCGTTTATTGTGGTGCGACCGCGTGATAATTCTGAGCCAAAGCCTAAGAATCTTAAGATCCTTCGGCTTTGCCTCAGGATGACATTCGCAAAGTTACTGCTTAATCATTATTCCATAGCCTGTCCTACGGCCCCGACGTTAGGAGCGGGCCTCAGGGCTGGGTGTTCACGCGCTTATAGCGATATATTATGCCGGGGTTGGGTATCCTGCAAATGGCTAAGTGTTCCCCAGCGTCTTACTATTTTTGCTTCTTTTCCGGTTTCACCAGGCAGCGGGGGGAAAATCCGATTAAATCACGACGTCCGGAGGCCTTTAAAGCCTCCCGGGCCGGCCCCCAGTTTTCCTTATTTTTATACTGCAGCAAAGCCCTTTGCCATTTACGTTCCCGGGTATGAGGTACATGCACTTCTTTTCCACTATCAGGGTCTAAGCCGGTGTAGTACATGGAGGTGGAAACAGTCATAGGAGTAGGAGTAAAATTCTGCACCTGCTCGGGATAATATTGCAAATTATCCCGGACAAACTCCGCCAATTGTATGGTATCACCTAAACGACTGCCGGGATGAGCGGAAATAAAATAAGGAATAATATACTGCTCCTTGCCTATTTCTTTATTAATACGTTTAAATTCCTTAATAAATTTTATATATTCATCCTTACCCGGTTTATGCATGCTGCGGGTCACCTGGTCAGATATATGCTCCGGAGCAATTTTAAGCTGCCCGCCCACATGGTGCCGGCAAAGGTCTTTTAAATATTGACCGGAGCTGTCCCTTAGTATCAAATCATACCTTACTCCCGAAGCCACTCGGATATGTTTGATTCTTTTTATGCTGCGCAAACGCCGCCACAGTTTTACGGATGGCAGCTGATTAGTGTCCAGGTTGACACAGACTTTGGGATACAAACAGCTGCTGCGCCGGCACTTTTGGCATAATTGCTGATTTTTCCCGCTCAGCCCGAACATATTGGCTGATGGTGCACCCACATCGGGAATGCTCCCTTTGAAATCAGGATGGGCCAAAAAAGTTTCCGCCTCTCCGGCTATAGATTCGATACTGCGGTTTTGAATGAATTTACCCTGATGCAGGCCCAGGGAACAAAAGGCACATCCGCCGAAACATCCCCGATGCGTAAGAAGGGAAAACTGAACCGGTTTCAAGGCCGGTACTCCTCCGGCTGCATCATAACTGGGGTGGGCCTGGCGCAAAAACGGCAGTTTGTAAATATCATCCAGTTCTTCTGTAGTAAGAGGCATTGGAGGAGGGTTTTGCACCACCCAGCGCTCCCCATGTTGCTGGGCCAGTATTCTGGCGCAATAGGGGTTCAGTTCTTCCTGCATTATCTTCGTCGCCCGCGAAAATTCCGCTTTATCACCGGATACTTGTTCGAAAGAAGGGATTTGTCGGGCATTTGCGGGGCAGTGTCCTGATATATAGCAGGTTCCGCGCATTCCGGTCAGGTATTTGATTTCATGACCGGCTTTTAAATAGCGGGCAATTTCCAACAGAGCATACTCTCCCATACCATATACCAGCAGGTCGGCTTTACTGTCCAGCAGCAAAGAGCGGCGTACTTTCCCGCTCCAGTAATCATAGTGGGCCAAACGGCGCAAACTCGCCTCCACCCCGCCAATAGTTACCGGTACCCCGGGAAATGCCTGTTTAATTAAATTGGTATAAACAATAGTAGCACGATCAGGCCGCTTTCCGCCCACTCCTCCGGGGGAAAACACATCATCATGGCGCTTCTTCCGGTCCGCCGTATAATGATTAACCATACTGTCTATATTTCCTGCCGATACCCCAAAAAATAGCCGCGGCTGACCCAGGGAACTTATATCCTTGATGGAATGCCAGTCCGGCTGGGCAATGATCCCCACCTTAAAACCATGATGCTCCAGGAACCGGCCTAAAATTGCCGCCGCCCAGGCGGGATGATCCACGTAGGCATCCCCGCTTACAAAAATGATGTCCAGTTCATCCCACCCTCGTTTATCCATATCCTTTTTTGTCATTGGCAAGAAATCCATTTATTTTTATCCTTTCCGGGATTAGCAGTATAGGGGACGGCTCACCCATTTTCCCCCGTTCAAAGATTGATAGTCTTAGCGGGACCAGTCTCAGAGAGACGGTTGTCCGACACCTCCGGGAAGGCTAAAAGGGTGTCGGGAGACATCCCCCTGACACCCTTCAAAATAACCATCTCTCTATTCTGCCGTGTGTCTGCTAATCAATTATTACTATCGCCGCCCGATAGGTACTGCCGTTTCGTTCTACTACCACCAGAACATCGTCATCTTCATCGATATAACTGCCGTTTACCAGACGGTTGTCATGTATCACAATGGTGGAATCATCGTAGTATACTCTTTGCTCTTCATCCTCCAGTTCGAATGAACCGGACCAGGTCCTTTCCACCACATCGCTCCATACGTATTCGCTTCCGTCCCGGACCCTTATTTGCAATGCTTCCTCCTCATCTTCATCGTAGGCTACATAAATTGTTTCACCATCATGGTCGTCTTCCAGATCTTCCAAGTCTATTTCGTCATTATCATAATAGATTTCAGTATTACGGGGAACGTCTATCCAAAGATCGGAACGGCTTCTCCAGTCGCTGCTGCCCAGGTAATAAACCGACCTCAATTTAATCTCCTTACCGGATTCGTCAACATCACTGAGATAGCCCCGGTAAACTACCAGATCATCGCTTGAGCTGCTGTCCGAGTCGTCCAGAAGCTCTATTACAGCTGCGTAATACCTGCCTCCCGTATAGTTAACGGTTACGAAAACGTCATCGCCTTTCTCGACATCTTCCCAGTCCCTGAGTTTACCATCCTCAATTACTATCACATCATCATCACAATAAACTTCATCATTATCATCTAATTCCAGACTGCGGGAGTTCACCCGGTCGACTACATCATCATAATTATACTCGCTGCCTTTTTTCACCCGGATGGTGACCGCTTCGTCATTATCCTCGTCATAGGCTACATATACAGTATCTCCCTCATAATCGTCTTCCAAATCCTCCAGGTCAATTTCATCGCCATCATAATAAATATCCGCATTTCGTTCTACTTCCATATGCATGGAGGAACTGGAACGCCAGCGTCCATCTTCCAGTTTGTAAACCGAGGTCAGGTAAATTTCATCATCCGAATTTACTTCCTTCAGTGTAGCTTTATAGATGGTGTAATCGGAAGAGGATGAGCTGTTATTCGAGGAAGTATTATTAGTGCCAGCTTTATCAATCGTCACCGCAGTTATGCTGGAAACCCACCCGTTTTGTACCGTGAGCGCCACCTCATCCCCCGCTTTGGCATTGGTATAAACACTGAGGAAAGGCTGCGTGCGATAGCTTAGCTGGGTTCCACCCGCATATATTCTTACCAGACCGGCCGCCGTATTTAATTCCTCCAATTCTCCAATTACGGAAACTGTGGCCGGCACAACCGGAGCGGGTACATATGATTGTACTGTTCCCGCAACTTCAGCATATAACAGCTGGCTGCCGTTTACTATATAGTTAAGCCATTGCCCCTTGGCCAGATTTTTATACGATATTTCCCTGCCATTGCTATATAGCCCGGTTTGTTGCGTAATTACCAGACTGCGTTGCAGGCCGGATGCATCCTTTAGCATCACCGCAATATGATAACTGCTGTCAACGCTGACCACCTGACCGCGTTCCGCCTTATTGCCGCCGGGCTGAGGAAATTTGATATCGGCCCGGTTAATAAGTACCGCCGCTTCGGACCGCTTTAAACTGCTCAAAGGTCTCAAATAGCCATTGCTGCCTACCATTACACCGTTCTTAATTAGAGGAATTATGTAGGGAGCCTGATAAGAATATACATAGGCCCGGTCCTGGAAGGTGTTCATGATGCCTTCACTGTCATTTACCACCGGGGTCAGCTGCAAGGTCTTGCTTAACCATACCGCCATCTCCGCCCGGGTTGCAGGCGCACTCCAGTCGGAGGCTCTCAGTTCGTTTTCATTAATAATTCCCTTCTGCAAAGCTTGCTCCAGGTAATTTACCGCCCACGGGCTCACGCCTTTGCTTACAGCGGCCACACCGGATGCAGGGACAGTTGTCCCTTGCCCGCCCATTCGGACCAGCATGGCAATAGCTTCCTGCCTGGTAATCGTCTGCTCCGGAGCAAATTGTCCTCCCGCTTCACCACTTGCCAGGCCACGAGCGCTAAGCCTCGCTATATCCTGTTCCGCCCAATGGTTGCCGATATCAGAGTATTCAGCCGCCCCAACCGGGAATGACCAGAGCAGGCAAATGCACAAGATTAAAGTAAAAATAGTTGTTTTGCGCATGAACAAACCCTCCTGCCGAATTTTACTTCCTTACCATATATTAACTACATCCGGTCCGAGAAGTAAAGCACCCCTTTTTCTCCTCCGGGCATTATCAAGTGGCCGATGGATTTATTCCAACCGTCTTCCCGACATAAAATTGTGAACTTTTTAAATGAGAGTTTTGCATAATTCCAAAAACCCATTTGTCATTCTGAGCCTGAGCGAAGAATCTTAAGATCCTTCGGCTTTGCCTCAGGATGACATTCGCAAAGTTAATTATGCAAAACTCTCAAATATAAGATTAACAATGAATATTTCCAAAATTCGGTTCAATATCCGTTAAAACGACCAGGAATGTTTTGGTCTGAAAGTTAAATATACGTAAATTTGAGGGTCTCATGAGATGCCGTATACCGGACGTATAGCGGTGCGAAAGTAGATTAGCCATTTTTTATGCCAGACTGGAGGCGGTTGTTAAATCAGTATACAAAATTTACACCCGGAAATAATACTTTTGCATATTACTTAAAGAAATAAAGTCAGACCAAATATATAATACCACTCGGATAAAAAACAGGCTATACTTTTCGTAAATTTCTCATTATACTTTACCAACAAGCTTAGGAAAAGGAGAATTTAAAATGGGAAACATGATCTTAGCCTACATCGCTGCATCAGTTGGACTACTTTCTCTTTCTTATGCACTGTTTATTTTATATAGTGTGCAAAAGGAAAGTATGGGAACCGCCTCTATGCGCGAGATTTCAGAAGCGATTCAAGAGGGTGCGATCGCTTATATGAATAGGCAGTACAAAACACTGGCACCCATTGCACTTGTTATATTTGTTATCTTGTGGGTAGCTGAATATTTTATTCATACCCAGCCCGGTTCCCATCTGCCGGTTGGCCCGGCTTCCGCAATTTCCTTTATTGTGGGAGCGTTATGTTCGGCCTTGGCCGGTTATATAGGTATGACCAGTACCACCCGCTCCAACGCAAGAACAGCTGAAGCTGCCCGTTCCCATGGCCTGGAAAAAGCCCTGAAGGTATCCTTTCAGGCTGGTTCCGTTATGGGATTATCGGTGGCAGGATTGGGACTTTTAGGGGTCTCCGCCCTGTTTATTATTTTCAAGTCTCCGGTTATTATCAATAGTTTTGCTTTCGGTGCTTCATTGATAGCTTTCTTTGCCAGAATCGGCGGTGGTATTTTTACCAAAGCGGCTGATGTGGGAGCAGACCTGGTTGGAAAAGTTGAAGCAGGAATTCCGGAGGATGATCCACGCAATCCGGCCACTATCGCAGATAATGTAGGTGACAATGTGGGTGATACCGCCGGAATGGGAGCAGACCTGTTTGAATCCTATGCTGCCACCAATATTGCGGCAATGCTGATCGGTAATGCCCTGTTCGGTTTTGCCGGAATCATCTTCCCGCTGTTACTGGGGGCTATAGGCCTGATCGCATCTATTATCGGAACCCTTAATGTACGGGTAAAAGAAAACGGCAACCCGCAGAAGGCACTTAATACGGGTTTATATACGACTAATATTATTACCGCTATAGGTGCTTTTTTCTTATGTTTCTATATATTCGGCAACAAGGGTGAGTATGGAAATGTTGCTATTGGCATGTTCGTGTCAGTAGTCCTGGGACTGATCGTTAATGTTCTGGTTGGTTATTTGACCGAGTATTATACCTCTAATTCAATGCACCCCACGATAATGATAGCTGATGCATCTCAATCAGGTGCGGCTACCAATGTTATTTACGGTTTATCCGTTGGCATGGAATCAGTATTTCTGCCCGTACTGCTTTTTGCCGGAGCTATCTACGGTTCCTACAGTACCGTTTATTACTCTGCCCCAGCAGGCCAAGGACTGCAATGGGCAATTTATGGGATCGCTTTATCAGCTTCAGGTATGCTCTCCACCGCCGGAATCATAGTAGCGATGGATTCCTTTGGCCCGGTGGCCGATAATGCCGGGGGAATCGCGGAAATGGCCGGTTTGCCGCCCGAAGTTCGCCAAAAAACCGATTGCCTGGATTCAGTTGGAAATACGACTGCAGCTATTTCCAAAGGCTTTGCTGTTGGCTCGGCTGCTTTAACTGCTATGGCTTTATTTAGTGCTTACGTGAGCAGTGTTAAAGGAAGCATGCAAGTATCCAATTTTTCTGTGAGCTTAACTGATCCCAAAGTCTTAGTCGGGATCTTAATCGGTGGTGCCGTTCCCTTTTTGGTAAGCGCCAAAACAATGCATGCGGTTGGAGAAGCAGCTTTTGAAATGGTTACGGAAGTTCGCCGTCAGTTTAAGACCATTCCCGGTATCATGGAAGGAACCGGGAAACCTGATTATGCCCGCTGTGTGGATATTGCTACCCGGGCTGCTATCAGCAAGATGATTTTACCGGGAATCATTGCCGTTGGAATGCCGATTCTGGTTGGCTTTGTACTGGGTCCTCAATCTCTGGCAGGATTCCTGGTAGGACTAACAACGGTAGGAGTAATCCTGGCCCTATTTTTATCCAATGCAGGCGGTGCCTGGGACAATGCCAAAAAGTATATCGAAGAAGGCGCTTTTGGCGGTAAGGGAACCAAAACCCATGCCGCAGCTGTTATTGGTGATACTATTGGCGATCCTTGCAAAGATACCTCCGGCCCTGCCATGAATCCCCTTATCAAGGTGGCCGGAACCATATCATTGATTATCGCTCCGATTTTAGCGGTTTTATAGAAAGCAAATTTATAGAAACAGGACATGGGGTCAGTCTTCAGAAATAAGACTGACCCCATTCTTTTCTTGATCAATTAGCGCTTTTCTACGGCTCCCCGACATCAGGAGCAATATCCGTAGCCGGCCCTACAGCCCCGACGTCAGGAGCGAGCTTCAGGGCCGGGTGTTCCTTTTCCCATGCTATACTCCACACCGGCCTGAAGGGCTAACGCCCTGTAGACCGGACTACGGTTTTTTTCGGTTTCGGTTTTGGTTTTGCTTTTTCCGTAGCCGGCCCTACAGCCCCGACGTTAGGAGCGGGCTTCAGGGCCGGGTTTTTCCAATGTTATTCTCTGCACCGGCCTACGGTTCTATTTTCGTATTAATTGGTTTTCAGGTTATCCCAGCCGTATCAGGTTAATTTGGCTTTTACATTTTTAATTAAAAGTTCCATGGAAGCCAGCATCATTTCTTCAGGATAGCAAGCCAGAGTTCCCGTAATATATTGGTTAAATAATTCCCGGGCTATATCCTTTTCGGCAACATCCGCCACCAGCCCGGCCTGAATTTGATCAAACGCCTTTCCGGCAGCAAGCAGGCCCTTTTCATAAAACCGGTTTACCGCGGAATCTCTTACCACCTGCCCATGCGCTACCCCAAGTATACGGGTCGGGAACTCTTTCAGCCTCTTAATCGTGTTAATATAGCTATCATAGTCATGGAAAAATACCGGAGATATATTGCCACTATCATCACCATATCCAGCCGCATCAGAAACAAACATAGCCTGGTCTTCCTTTAAATATGCGGCCAGAGAGCACACACTATGCCCGGGAGCCTCCAAGATTTGCAGGGATACTCCTTCCCCCAATTCCAAAATATCCCCGTCCGTTGCAATTCTATCCACTACCAGTTCAGATATTCCCTCAGTTTCTGGTATCTTATCCAGCAGCCCCTGCCTTTTATATAATTCCGAAACATAAGCATCATTAGCATACAAAGCTTTTACGATTCGTTCCTTGGCCAGAATCGTTTTACCCGCATGGCTGGCAATAACCTCGGCTTGCGGAAACAAACTTTTTAGAATGGGCAAACCACAGGCATGGTCAAAATGCGCATGCATGATGATTATGTATTTTATGTTGACCTTTTCCTCCAATGCTTCCCATTGCCTGGCAAAGATAGCCGCCCCGGCACTGGTACCACACTCAATCAAAGCAGCCTCCTTAACCCCTGCCACATAATAATTGAAATGGCCATTACCCAGCAGCATAACATGATCGCTCAAACGTTTCACCCCATGACCTCCTTTTCGCTTATTAGTTGAGAGTTTTGCATAATTCCCCAAAACCCCATTTGCCTCGGAATTATCACGCGATGTCCGCACCACGATAAACGAATAGATAATTCAGTAGTTTTTCTTTTTAAATCCTCTTTTAACAAATATTAACTGAATTAGCCTTGTAAAGTAAAGCCTTTGCCTCTATCTTATATTACTTGCCCGGAATATGAACTTCCTATTTTTTCCGCCACTTTAACTCTACCGGTTTTTTTCGGGCAACCACATAATATGTAATATTTCCCTTGCTCGTGCATATTAATTTAGCAGTCCATGCGTTCAAGCAAAATAATTCAAATACCAATCCTTTTACTGTCACACGCCGATGCCATTCCTTATTTTTTAAAAAGGAGGAAACAAACCTTGCAGGAATTTAGGTGTAAAAAATGTCAGAAACTTCTGGCAAAATACCGTGAATGCAGGATACTGCAAATTAAATGTACTCGATGTGGTGAAACTAATCACCTTTTCCTGGCCGAACTGCAGAACGAAATTGCCCCCAAAAACTATACCCTTTTGAATAAAGCACGCAATTAAAAACCATTCCCTAAACCATAAAACCTAATAACTTCCTCATTATCTGTTTATGAGAGCCATAGAGCCCCGTCAAATTTAATTTGCCGGGGACTTTTTATGAAAGGAGTGATAAATAAGCAATTCAAAGGCCAAGTACCACAAGGTGGATATCATGTAATGATTGGAGGAGAATACAGTATGTCAAAAGTAGTGCAAAAAATGTTGAGGAAGCGGGCTGATGTATATAAAGATGCCCCCATTGCCAAATTTAGTGAAAGAAAAGCCACGTTTTCAGGTATGGGCAAAATAACTGAAAACCAATATGCCAAATTAAGAGAAGTAGTCTGTGTTGAAGCCTGTCGGACCCCCTACGGTAGATCCGGAGGTCTGTTAAAAGAATACGATGCGGCTCAGTTGGGAGCCCTGGCGATCCAGGAAGTAATGCGCCGGACTGAAGGCAAGGTAAAAGGAGAAGATATTGATTATGTCATCATGGGGCAGGTAGTTCCGGCCGGATGCGGTCAGGTACCAAGCCGGCAGGCCAGCATATTGGCAGGACTTCCTGAATCAGTTCCGTCAATAACCGTTAATAAAGTATGTTCTTCCGGCATCAAGACTATCGATCTGGCCGTGCAGATGATAAAAATAGGCCGGGCCGATATTTGTATAGCCGGTGGACAGGAAAGCATGAGCAATTGTCCCTATACCCTTCCCGATCTCAGGTGGGGAAAAAGAATGGGAATGCTCAATGCCGATTGTGTGGATCTAATGGTTTACGATGGCCTGTGGGATGCCTTCTACGACCGTCACATGGCTATCCATGGATCTGAAGTAGCCGACGAATTCGGATTCAGCCGCCAGGAACAGGATGAGTGGGCTCTGCACTCCCAATTGGCAGCCGTTGCAGCCATACAGGAAGGAAAAATGGACGATGAGGTCTTCCCGGTAGCGATAAAAAAAGGGAAAGACGTATTGGAAAAAGATGAAGGACCCCGCCCTCAGACTACCATTGAAGGATTAGCCAAACTACCGCCGGTCTTTGGACATAAAAGTACCGTAACCGGTTTGCCCGGCAGTGTAACAGCCGGGAATGCACCTGGTACCAATGACGGCGGTGACGTATGCATGCTTATGAGCAGAGAAAAAGCCGATGCACTTGGTCTGAAGCCTTTATTTACTATTGTTGATTATGCCGAAGTATCCCAGCCCACCAAGGATATCGCCACCGTTCCCGGGCTTTCCATCAAAAAAGTTCTGGACCAGAATAACCTGACAGTTGACGACGTAAAAGTTGTTGAAATAAATGAAGCGTTTGCTGCTGTTGCTCTGGTTAGTGCCCGCAGTATTCTCGGAATGAGCAAAGAGCAAATGTTCGAAAAAGTTAATCCCAATGGCAGTGCGATTGCATATGGTCATCCTATTGGCGCCACCGGTGCCCGTATAGCAATGACCATGGCTTATGAATTGCGTCGCCGGGGCGGAGGATACGGGGTATGCGGAATATGCTCCGGCCATGCCCAGGGCGATGCCATGCTTATAAAGGTTGAACCTTAGGACGAAGGAGGCAGCATTTATGGATATTAAAAAAATTATGGTTATCGGAGCAGGGCAAATGGGCGGCGGTATAACTCAGGTAGCCGCCCAGGCCGGTTTCGAAACCGTTCAATATGATATTACTATGGACCTGGTTAATAAAGGTATCGCTCTGATAGATAAGAACTTGTCCCGGGATGTATCTAAAGGAAAGCGGGCAGAAGAAGAAAAGGCAGCTATTCTCGGGCGCATTAAACCTTCGGTAACTCTGGAAGATGCGGCTGACTGTGACCTCATTATTGAGGCTATTATCGAGAACTTTGCTATAAAAAAAGACGTCTTTACTAAACTGGATAATATTGCTCCCCCCCATGCCATATTGGCTAGCAACACCTCGTCATTGCCCATTACTCAAATTGCGGCCTGTACCAAACGGCCTGGCCAGGTTATCGGCATGCATTTTATGAATCCGGTACCGGTTATGAAACTGGTGGAAGTGATCAGAGGAATCGCCACTACCGACGAAGTTTACCAGGATGTTGAGGCAGCTTCTATAAAAATGGGCAAAGTCCCGGTTTGGTGTAAAGATGTACCGGGCTTCATTTCCAATCGGGTTCTGCAGGTTATGATCAATGAAGCGCTCTGGGAACTTTATGAAGGAGTCGCTCCGGCCGAGAACATCGACAATATCATGAAACTGGGTATGAACCATCCTATGGGTCCCTGTGCCTTGGCGGATCTCATTGGCCTTGACACCGTACTGGCCATCCTTAATGTCATGTATGAAGGCTACGGAGATCCCAAATACCGTCCTTCCCCGCTGCTCAAACAATACGTACAGGCCGGCTGGTTAGGCAGAAAAACCGGCAAAGGCATTTACGATTACAGCAGGTAGTAAGAGCCGCAGGCGGACCATTAAGTAAGGAGGTAAGGTTTTTGGAATTCGCCAATGTCATCCTGGAAAAAAAACCGGGCATTGCCCTTTTGACTATCAACCGTCCTCAGGCCTTAAATGCTTTAAATAAAGATACTTTGCTGGATATCAAGGCTGCTATCCAAGATGCCCGGGATGATAGCAGTATCAATGTAATCATTATCACCGGTGCCGGAAATAAGGCTTTTGTAGCCGGTGCCGATATCAGCTTTATGTTAAATATAAATTCGGTTGAAGCCCGTAATTTTGCCCGTTTGGGCCAGAAAGTTTTTCGCCTGATAGAATCCATAGATAAACCGGTGCTTGCCGCTATAAACGGATTTGCTTTGGGCGGAGGCTGTGAATTGGCTATGGCCTGTGATTTCCGGATTTGTACGGAAAACAGCAAGTTCGGTCAACCGGAGGTAGGTCTGGGGGTTACTCCCGGATTTGGCGGGACCCAACGTTTACCCCGTATAGTGGGAAGTGGAATGGCCAACCAGTTAATATATACCGGGGACAATATTGATGCCGGCGAGGCTTTAAGGATCGGACTGGTCAACGCGGTAGTACCGGCGGATAAATTGATGGATCACGTTAATAAAATAGCCCAAAGAATTTCATCCCGAAGCCAATTGGCGGTCAGGTTCTGCAAATCGGCGGTTATAGAAGGATTACAAATAGATATAGACCGCGCTATGACCCTCGAAGCTGATATATTTGCGCTTTGCTTTGCTACGGAAGACCAAAAGGAAGGCATGCAGGCTTTCATTGAAAAGCGAAAAGCCAATTTTACAGGAAAATAAGTGGGGAGGAGTTGGGAAAATGCATTTTCAGTTAAGTGACGAGTCCATAATGATTAGAGATATGGTCAGAAAGTTTGCCCAGAATGAAATAGAACCTATTGCGGCGGAAACAGACCGCACCCATGAATTCCCGATGGGAACTTTCAAGAAGCTGGCCGATTTGGGCTTAACCGGTATTCCCATCCCCGAAGAATGGGGCGGCGCCGGCGGTTCCTACCTGGATTTCGCCATGTTCGTGGAGGAAATTGCCAAAGCCTGCGCATCTACTGCGGTTATTATGAGTGTGCATACCGGTCTGGGCTGTATGAGCACTTATTTATATGGAAGCCAGCGGACCAAAGAAAAATATCTGAAAGCCCTGGCCACCGGTGAAATCATTGGGGCATATGCCTTGACCGAGCCTAATGCCGGTTCTGATGCGGCTTCCATTAAATGCAAGGCTGAAGACAAAGGAGATCACTTCCTGCTCAACGGCAGCAAAATATTTATTACTAATGGCGGCATTGCCACCACTTACTGTACTTTTGTCAAGACTGATCCAACTCAGGGTTCGGGCAAAGGAATTACCTGCCTTATTGTTGAAAAAGACACCCCCGGTTTCAGCATGAGCAAACCGGTAGATAAAATGGGTATGCATGGTTCTCCTACGGTCGAATTATACTTTGATAACTGCAAGGTTCCCAAGGAAAACGTACTGGGAGAAATCAATGACGGTTTTAAAGTAGCCATGGGCCTCCTGGCCGGAGGCCGGGTTACCATTGCTGCCCAGGGTCTGGGGATTGGTGAAGGGGCACTGAATTTCACCACCAACTACATTAAAGAAAGAAAACAGTTTGGCAAACCACTGGCAGCCAACCAGGGAGTACAGTTCATGGTGGCGGATATGGCCACCGCGCTCGATGCTGCCCAGTTACTGATTTATCGGGCTGCCTGGCTGAAAGACAATAATTTGCCTCACAGTGCCCAGGCTTCCATGGCCAAAAAATTTGCCACCGATACGGCAATGGAAGTATGCACCAACTGTGTCCAGCTAATGGGCGGCTATGGCTATTGCTCCGAGTTTCCAATTGAGCGAATGATGCGGGACGTGAAGATAACTCAGATTTACGAAGGCTCCAACCAGATTCAAAGGATGATTATCGGGAGAGATTTCATCGGCAAATTCTAGCCAGCCCCAGCCTTCTGATAATAAATTCAGAATGTACTCTTAGGTAAATACATTCAAGAAAAGGAGGTATGTAAAAAATGGGCCAGCCGCAAAAAGTAAGTCTGCCGGAAGCGATCAGCCTTATTAAAGACGGTGATATGCTTACCTTCAGTGGTTTCACCATCTGGAGGCGTCCCATGGCAGCTATATACGAAATAATCAGGCAAGGTAAAAAAAACCTGCATCTGGTAGAAGTTAACGGGGGAACCCATGATGATATGCTGATCGGGGCCGGATGTGTGAAAATATGGGAATCCTGCTGGATAGGCCATGAGCTCTATGGAAAAATCGGCGGTAACTTTTCCCGCAAAGTTGAAGAAGGCGCCATCATCTGTGAAGATTACAGCCATGTACAGATGCTGTTCCGCCTGGCCGCCGGGGCTCAAGGACTGCCCTTCCTGCCCACCTATTCCGCTCTGGGATCAGACATATTAAATCCCGAGTATGACATGCTGGGCAAGGCCGGCTTAAGAGACGGAAGCAATCCCAAAATCCCGCCCTTAAAATATGAAATATATAAAGAACAATTCACCGGTACCGAAATAGCCCTGATCCCGGCAGCCCAGCCGGATTGGTGCATTGCTCATGTAAGTATGGCAGGCACGGAGGGAACCATTCGGGTTGCCGGTCAGAAGTACAGCGATGAGGAAGCGATAAAAGCATCGGATAAGGTAATCGTCATTGCCGAGCAAATAGTACCCGAAGAATATATTCGGCGTGAGCCGGAGAGGAACCTGATTCCTCCGCACCTGGTAGATTATATAGTTGAACTTCCCTGGGGGTCTCATCCCACCGGATGTTTTGGCTCCTACGAAGCCGACGGGGCTTTCATAAAAGACTTCTTTAACCGGACCCGGACCCAGGAAGGCTTTGATGCCTGGGCCGATGAATGGATATTGGGAGTTAAAGATTTTGAAGCCTATCTTAATAAACTGGGAGTAAGCCGCCTGGAAACCTTACGTGCCAGTGCTGCTCTGGGCTATTCTACCAAAGTGAAAAGGGGGGCGAGATAATGGCAGCCAATGACTATGTTAAACCAGGAGAATTCAAGCCTATCGACCTTCTGGCCGTAGCCGCTGCCAGAGAAGTCATGGACGGTGAAGTAGTCTTTGCCGGTACCGGCCTCCCCATGTTAGCCATTATGTTGGCCCAGTTAACCTCTGCGCCCAATGCTAAGTGCATATACGAGGCCGGAAGTGTGGACGGACGTCCTATAAGCCTGCCCACCTCAGTGGGAGATGCCCGCTGTATTTACCAGGCTTCGATCGCCTCCGGACTGCTGGATGTATTTGGACAGCTGCAGCGGGGCCGGGTCGACCTGGCTTTTCTGGGCGGAGCAGAAATAGACCAATATGGTAATGTTAATACCACTGCCATGGGGGGCTACTCCCCTATGGGCAAGAGGCTGACCGGAAGCGGGGGGAACTCGGATATAAATTCTCTGGCCAAACGAACGGTATTTATAATGGTGCAGGAAAAACGGCGTTTCGTGGAAAGATGCAGTTATATAACCTCACCGGGATGGCGCCTTCCCAAATGGCCTTCCGGAGAATTCGTGCACAAAAGGGAAGTCTACGGCAAGGCTTTCCGCGGGGGGCCTTCCGCGGTTATATCAAATATGGGAGTTTTTCGCTTTAACGATGACGGCATCATTTATCTGGATACGGTACATCCCGGGGTTACTCCCGAACAAGTAAAAGATAACTGCAGTTTTGACCTTAATATCAGCCAGGTCTCCGGGGAAACCCAGGTGCCTACCTATAGAGAATTAGAATTACTTTACAATGTAGTTGACCCCGAAGGAATCTTCCTGCCCTAAGCAGTCCCAAGAGAGTCAGGAGCTCTAATCGCCCTGGCTCTCTTGTCAAATGAAAGGGGTGTGAATATGAGGCTCCCATTAGAAGGTATCAAAGTTCTGGATTTGTCCAGATATCTTCCCGGGCCGCTTTGCAGCCAGATACTGGCTGACTTTGGAGCAGAAGTTATCAAAGTGGAAGACCCCCGCGGCGGAGACCTGGGCAGAAAGTTGACTCCGCTGATCGGGGATGAAAGCGCTCGTTTCTATACCGTCAACCGCAATAAAAAGAGCATTACGCTCGATCTGAAAAACGAACAAGGCCAAGACATCTTTAAAAGGCTGACCAGCAACAGTGATATAGTGATAGATCAATTCCGACCCGGGGTTATGGATAAAATGGGACTAGGCTACTCCGAACTTAAAAAAGTTAATGATAAAATCATATACTGTGCCTTAACCGGCTATGGATGGAGCGGACCGCTGCGCGATGCCGCCGGTCATGATTTAAATTACCTGAGCCTGGCTGGAGTGACCGGTTTAACCGGTACCCGCGATGGCAACCCGGCCATGTCCGGTGTACAAATTGCTGATATAGCCGGCGGTACCCTCTACGCTGTAATCGCTATCCTGCTAGCCCTTATGAGCCGCACTAGCAGCGGTAAAGGACAGCTCTGCGACGTAGCCATGCTGGACGGTACGATAAGTCTTTTAGCTTATACTCTGGGAGAATGGTCAGGCTGGGGACGTCTTCCCGAGCGCGGCGATGATGTTTTGACCGGAGGTTACGCCTGTTACAGCATTTACAAAACCGCCGACCATAAATTCGTAAGTCTCGGTGCGGTGGAAGATAAATTTTGGCAGAAATTCTGCGTAAAACTGGGCCGGGAAGAATATATAAAAGTCCAGTGGGAAAAGAAACTGCAACCCGGTATGATAGCTGATATTCAAAACCTCATGCTGGGGAAAACCCAGGCCGAATGGGTAAAATTCTTTGCTCAAAGCGACATCTGCTTTACCCCGGTCCTCACCCTGGAAGAAATGGCGGAGCACCCCCAGGTCATAGCCCGCAACATGATTCTGCAGTTAGAAAATGTACGCGGCAGCGGGCGCAAGGTAGTTTTAGGCGGCGTACCGATCAAGCTGTCGGAAACCCCGGGAGAAGCCAAACTAAATTTTCCCGCTCTGGGCGAACATAATGAGGAAATATTCCTGGCCGCCGGCTATTCGCTCCAAGAAATTGAGGAATTTCGCCGCAACAAAGTAATATAAACTTCTAAACGTTTTTAATGCATATTAACCGTCCATAACCGTAGGCCACAACTGCCTATGAAAATGCGTCATCCTGAGTGTTAACGGAGGATCCTTTCCTGGTCAATCATTAATATCGGCCAGATTCTTCACTGCGTTCAGAATAACAAAAACAGTATTTTCGTACTAACCCCCATGGCCGGAGGCCACAAAAAACCATGAAAACAAAGTATATCTCATAATCCGTAGCCCCTGCCCTACAGCCCCGACGTTAGGAGCGGGCCTCAGGGCTGGGTGTTTACGTGTTATGCCGGAAAAACTCAGCGTCATTCATAATATTCAGTGTCTAATTGGCTAATTAAGAGAACGGTTCCGATCAGCTCGAAACCGTTCTCGGTATTTTTCAATAGATAACTATATGCACATTAAACACCGGGTGGCAGCTTATCTTCCATCAAAGCGCGAAGATTTACCGTGTTTCCGTCCACCACAAAGGTGCCGTCCCCATTGGCGTGAAATGTCCGGCGTTCTTTCCGTTCCTGATCGATCCAGGCACGTACGCCCTGCAAAACAAAAATGCCATGGGGTTCCAGATAGTCAGTCACGCGGCACTCCAGACAGGCAAGGCACTCCGAAATCAGCGGAGCTTTTACATCGGCCGCCGGTAATGCAGTCAGGCCAAATTTCTGGAACTTGTCTATCTCTGCGCCGGAGCAGCTGCCGATACCGACTACCTTTTCCGCCAGGTCAATCGTCGGAATGGCCAACACACATTCTTTGGTATGCATAAGCGCCTGAAATGAATAATTCCATGGACCGGTAGTCAGGGCAATCCTGGGGGTAAAATCCATCACCATGTGCCATGAAATGGTCATAATATTGTTCCGGCCCTTATCATTGGTAGAAACCAGAATCACAGGCCCCGGCTCAATCAGCATGAACGCTTTTTCAAGCGGCAATTCTGTTGTTAACATATTACCCACCGCCTTCCTTCTTTATTGCCTTCATTATACAAATTAGATGCACTTTAAGTAAAAAAACTGCAACTTAAGTCCCTGCACCCAGAATGCTCTGCCATTCCCTGCGGTTGTACAACACCCGAATCAGATGGACGGTCAGTACCGTTTCATCAATAACGTAGAACACAACATAGTTTTCAACCCATAGCCGGCGGACACCGATGGAAGCGTATGGATGATCATCTACAATACGGCTTCTTGCCGGCATCGTTGATAGCTTGCCGATTTGCTCCTTGATGGACTTGTATATCCGCAACGCCAAAGCTGGTTCTTTGAGCGTTTCCGTGATATATGAGAGAATATCGTACATATCGCGTTCGGCAGCATTTTCGATTTCTATCTTATACTTCTTCAAAGCCAAACTTCCTCTCGATATCGGCGAATACATCTCCTGCGGAACGGCTCTTCCCGGTTTTCAGGTCGGAAAGTCCTTCGTCAAGTAGACGGTGCAGCTCGTGCTTCCCGCTGAGCCGCTCGTATTCGGCGTTGGAGAGGATGACGAGATCGCCCTTGCCGTTTTTCGTAATGAAAACAGGTTCCTGATAAGTGTGGCAGAATTCGGAAATTTCGTTATATTTATTGCGCAGGTCGGAGCTTGGTCTAATCGTGGCCATGAGAACACCTCCTCTATTATGCAAATTATAGCAAAATATTGATAGAATATCAAACGTGATCAATGCGGCACTGCTTCACCTGATGGCGGGGAGCGTTTTTTCAACGCTAATAAAAGCCATCAAAAAAGGAGCAGTAACACTGCTCCTAATTCATTTCCAATGTAATGTGTGCTCAAAATAGATGCATAAGATTTATATCAGTTTCACATAGTCCTGTGCTCCATAGAAAAAGCGATGAATGATAACTACCTTAGCCGCCTCGTCAACCTTATAAACCAACACATAGTTTTTAATAGTCGCTCTACGGTATCCCTCTTTTTCCAAACGTATATCATGACACCGTTCATATATACGCGGATTATTTTTTAAATAGCTGTAACATTTCTCTACTTCATTAAGAAAATCGGTAGCTGCCATGGGGTTTGCAAGCTGAATAGCAACGTATGAGACAATATTATCTAAATCTATATGAGCAAGCTCCGAAACAACCAGCCTATACATTATATTTTTCTCTTATGCTTTTCAAAGAGGCATCTCCGTCCAATACCTTTCCTTCCGCTATCTGTGTCTCGGCTGCAGCCAATTTGTTATACACGTCCAGCATAAATAATTTTTCTTCGTACATTTTTACACTCATGATAACCATATCGCCATAACCATTTTTGGTAATATATATCGGCTCGGTTGCCTCTTGGCACATTTTAGAGATTTCGCTGGTATTTTTCAAATCCCGGATCGGAATGATTCGCGGCATAACCGTCACTTCCTTTGTATTTACATGGTATTATTATGCCATAATTATACCCCGACCGCAAGAGCATCATTTCTAGACAGCTTTTCTACTTTGACGAGCCTTATCACAGTTCGTCTTATGCAGTCTTACATTATATGGATAATGTGCAGTTCGCAACGCGACAGAGTTAGTCAGTTATAAACATAATTGGCAGTTCGGTCGGCTCTTCTGGCTGCTCAGTGTACTTATAATGTGGCTTCCATGAAACCAACTGTAAAAGGTAAAAAATAATACGAACTTGAAACTTTACTTTGAGTTGAAGACTCCTGGCATAATACGAAGTACAAAAGTGCCCGGGCTGCGTATACTTTTAACAAAAGATTGTTGTTCAATATTGCGTTAAAAAGCTCACGTTTAAATTATGAGATATCTATCTGTGCTGAAGCCAAGTCTGCAGCAATCACGGTGTTTACAAATTGGCTCGCCTTATTATGCGCCGCAATGTTTGTCACAACGAGCATTATCAGCAGATACCCCAAAATAATCCAACTGAAAGGCAATAAAGATACCGCCATCATAATTAGCGTCAAAACGGTCAAAGAAACTGTGGTTGTATACAAGCCGCGGCAGAGCAAAAAATCGCGGTGGACAGATAATACCCGCACATCCTCTTTGTGTGCTGAGTATATTGAATACCATTTCGAATTTTCGTATCGCTGCTTTTCTTTTGATGACGGCATTCTTTCGATTATCTCTTTATAACAGGATTGTGCGCCGTCTATATTTATCCGTACATCTCTGAGGCGCTTTTCTTGTATTCGAGTAAAAACGGTTGCTCCGGGCATTTTTGTAAAGCCTAAATAGAGCAAAATATCTTTAAGTTGGCTTGAAAAGAGGCTGTCAAAAACAAAAGCTAATGAGCAAACAATCCCGGATAAAAAAACTGAGGTAATCAGCTTTTCAGTTTTTGTGGCCAGTTCTATATCAACGCTCTGAGTGGTGGTTGGATAGCACACGACAACGACCAAAAGCAGATATGCTAACACATACCACTTAATCTCATTTTCTCGGTAACTTTTAAGGTTATCCATTATTTTCTCCTCTAATCCCAACTTTCTACATACTCGCTGAATTCAAGCGCCGTTGCTGTGCTATAATCATCTCTCTCAGGAGTACCTGTGTGATGCCGTTTTGAAGAAGTCCTTGCCTCAAATACTTTTACACCTCGCCGCATATAAGCGTTCACAACCATTTTCTTTGGATGGTCAGAATTTTTAGCAACCGATACGAATGCTGATTTGTTTGGCGTTGTTCCGCTGGGTTGAATACTGCCCACAATCCGATTTAGAACGCTTGGTGAAACATTATGCCGTCCACCGTGATGGGGAATCTGATGAAACTTCACACTGCTAAGGCTAATTCCCATCAAATCGGCATAATCAGCCGCCTCAGTTAATGCCTGAACACCGGCATCGCCCGTCAAGAGAAATGACCCGTCTTCTGCCATATCTCCATAAATCACGATAGAAGTTTCGTTTTCAGGTGTTGTAGCCTCACCTTCTCTAATTGCATCTTTGTTCCAGTAATCCTTTATTGTTTCCCTAATAGCTTCAAACGCCTTTTTGACAAATGAAATTGAAGCATCTTCTTGCAGTGGCGTCTTAGAAGATTCAATCACTTGCTGTATTGTTGATCCGCAAAATCAAAGCTTCCAACAGAGCAGAATTTTCTCAAATAACATAATCTGCAAAGGAAATGAATGCTAAGGCAAAGTGCGAATAATTCTTAATTTATCTCAGTATTGAAAAGTATTAAAATCTGTTGTGGGAAGTGATAGTCCTTGCAGCGGATTTTTTTAACTGCGGTAAGTCCATGTGAATATGCGAGGCAGGGAGAAGATTTTGAATTTCCTGCTCCTGAGACTTGCCCGAACCCAGAATGCTTAATACCAATCCCCCCTAAGAAACATGGCTTCTATGAGCGGAACTGTCTGGATTTTGCCTATCATGGGTCGATTCTGATTCGGCGCTATTATTGCCCCTACTGTGGGAAGACCGTTTCTTACTTGCCTTCCTTTTGTTTACCCTACTACCAGTATTCCCTGGCAGTAATTTATCTGGTGATCACAAATTACATTAAATCCAGTATGTCCTATGCCCAGACTCTTCGGCAATTTAAAGATCATTACCCGGATTTGCAACTTGGCATGCAGCATATCGAATTCTATATATTGAGGTTTCTAATGAATTTACACGCTATACAAATCGGGTTAAGGCAGTTTTGGTCGGACATAGCCTTGCCAGATTCCGAGCTGGACATAAAAAGGGGAGCCAAAAAGATACTGCACATTGTCAACGATGGATTCGGTGAAATCCATACCTTCTCGCAGAGGTTTTTCGAACAATGTAAGCGCTCTTTCATGTCTCCCTTGCGAAATATTTTAGCATGAGTCAGGAGAAATGTGTATTTAAAATCATTCAAAACCTTAGCAACAGAGCTTTTGCCTGTATCCATACCGGCCCAGATGTTAAGCTACTAAAGTAGACGTCTGGCTTAAGCGCTTAAGCCTCCTTAATTTACCAGTTACATAGGAGGTTAATTGACATGCTTGATAATGAGAAAAGGGAACAAATTGCGCTGAAGAAGTTTTCGCTAATCGGCCCTGTACTTAATGGACAGGCAGATAATCAAAATGAATACTTCATTGAGGTCACCAGTAAAGCAATTGACATGCCCTATTATGGAATGCGGAATTATTCTCCCAAAACTCTGGCCAGTTGGCTTAGTGATTACCGGCGCAACGGGATTGATGCGCTTAAACCTGGCTTTCGTTCGGACCGGGGGAAATCTCGTAAAATTGATGCGACCTTGATGGAAAAGATCAGGGAAAAACGCATGCAAAAGCCCCGGATTAACAGCAGTATGCTCTACGAAGCACTGGTTAAAGACGGAGTAATTTTGCCGGAGAAAGTTTCGCTGGCTACCTTCTATCGATTCCTGGCTGCCAACCCGGACTTAACCGCAGCTAAAAATCCGGATGAAAAGAAGGAAGTAAAAAGATTTGCTCATCAATACATTAATGAATTATGGCAAACGGACTTGATGTATGGATACTATCTTAAGCTGGGAAAGACCAAAAAGCAGACCTACTTAATCGCTTTCATTGACGATGCAAGCCGCTACATTCCCTATAGCATGTGGTCTTTTACACAGGATTTCTCTGCGCTAAGAGTAATTCTCAAGGAAGCTGTTTCGAGAAAAGGAATCCCTGCCATGATTTATACGGATAATGGCAAAATATTTCGTTCTTCTCAGTTACAAATGGTTTGTGCTGGAATGGGTTGTTCACTGCTTCATGCCAAGCCTTTCCAAGCTAGCTCTAAGGGCAAAATTGAGAGGTTTTTCCATACGGTTAGAACAAGATTCTTAAGTCAGACAAGATCCCCGCGCCATCAAAGATATTGATGAACTGAATCTTCGCTACCGGCAATGGCTTGAAGCGGATTATCATCAAAAAGTTCACAGTGAACTTAAAATCAGTCCGCTGGGTTTTTTTATGTCCCAATCGGAGCGGATTAAGCTTTTCCCTAATCCGGCTATGCTGGATGAATATTTTTTACTGAAAGTAACCCGCAAAGTAAATCACGATGCTACTTTATCACTGGAAACCATCCTTTATGAAACGGATCAGCACCTGGCGAATTCCCGTGTAGAGGTAAGGTATGATCCTGAATGGCTGTTAAATCCGATTAGACCAATTCTTATCTATCACGAAGGTAAAAAGGTTGGTGAAGCCAGACAGGTCAATTTCCATGATAATGCCCACGTTAAAAGAAAAGGTCCTGGCAGACCGGCAAATAATAGCCGTGAAAACTGCATCGAAAGCAGCATGGAAACCATAGCAATTGTCCCCGAGAGCAGTAATTATATATCCTTTGCCAGCATTTCAGAAGCATCTGAATCTAAGGAACTACCGTCCCCAGATATTGCTAAGAGGGGTGATTGTTAAAATGTTTACTCAGTTCTTCAATTTAAAGTTCAACCCTTTTACCAAGGAAGTGCCCGCAGATAAATTGTTCGAAAGTCAGAATTTAGTGGAGCTAAATTCTCGTCTCATGTACTTACAAAAGGCCCGGGGTATTGGTCTTATTATTGGTGAGGCCGGAACAGGCAAATCAAGTGCTATGCGTAAATATGCTCAAAGCCTCAATCCGGCGCTATTTGAATCCTTTTACTTCCCTCTTTCAACGGTAACGGTGCAGGAATTCTACCGGGGGGTGGCTCTGGAATTAGGCGAAGAGCCTAAGCACAAAAAGGTCGATCTTTTCCACCAGATTCAATCTGCCATTCGTTCCATGTATTATGAACGTCGGGTTACACCCGTTATCATCTTAGATGAAATCCACATGGCTTCAAACAAGCTGCTTGAGGATTTACGTCTTATTTTTAATTTCAACATGGACTCTGAAAATCCTTTTATCTTAATCCTGGCTGGGCAACCACCTATCCGCAGTAAGCTAACTTTAAGCATCAATCATCCTTTAAGACAACGGATTTTGGTAAAACATATTATGAGCAGTCTGCAGAAAGATGAGCTAGGTGAGTATCTGAAAACTCGCCTGGTATTTGCGGGTACACATGAAGATATTTTCACCCCGCCATCCATTGAAGCAATTTACGGCATTACCAGCGGTATTCCTCGCCTGGTAAACAGCCTGGCTACAAATTGCCTTTTAGTTGCCTGTGGAAAAAAGCAAAGGCAGGTTGACGAAGAAACTGTTTATCAAGCTCAGAGTGAATTAAATTTCTAGCTTTAGCATATTGGCCGTTGGATTATTCTATTCCAGCGGCATTTTCTTAATATTGCGCACTGGTCTAAAATGAGAATTGATATATTTTATACTGCGCTAATTTGCAAAATCAAGCCCTGATACCCCAAAATGAGACGACTCTAATTTGAAAATTTCGGCTGGATTAATGTGAGAATTGATGCGTTCTCATTGAAAACACACCCGCTCATTTGCAATACGCTGTTATATATAAAAAGAGGCCGAATCTTTGTCCAGCCTCTCATATTCAGTTTATGTTTGATTTTTTGTCGGGGAGTTCATACGAGGGTTCAACTCCCCCCAACATGCTCCAAAACTTCGAATGCATCTATAGAATTTGAGCCCCTCAAAATTGCTTTTAAGAGGCTCGAAACCCGCATAGTTACTGGGCTCAACGGCCCTGCATCTAAATTAGGCATAAATTATGGTCGGGATGACAGGATTTGAACCTGCGAGCTCTCGGTCCCGAACCGAGCGCGATACCAAGCTTCGCCACATCCCGACGCAACATTTATTGTACCGCATAGCCTGAATAAATTCAAGCATTACCATTATTAATCTGCATCACCAGAATAAGTTTATTTTGCTTCCCCTGCCCTGCTCCGGTTAACAGCAAAATAGATGTGCTTAAGGCCAACATCAGGGCTAAGGCATTTGCCAGCCATTTTCTTTGCTATAAATGGCGTAAAAAAGGGGGTTCCCCCCCTATGGTGTATTATTCTTTCTTATAAGGCTTAAGTGATGGCTTGCGGTCTTGCTGCATCTCCTGACTATGTTTTTACCTGATCCCCACGCAAATGATGATCATGCCCACTTTTTAGGTCCGGGAATAATTCTGGAGGTTGCCTTGATCAGCACCATGCTTTTTCTGAATATCCTGTATCTGCGGGGCCCAATTTTGAATCCGTTCGCGGACATTATCTGAACGGGCCTGATCAACTACTAATACCTTGTCTTCACTCAGTTGTATCCCGATATTATAACAATCCTGGCTGGAATCAGCCCCTACCAAAAGTCCCTCATACTGTTCTTTAGCAAAACTCCCCTGAGCTAGAAATTCATCCTTATTCATAATTTTACCCTTTTTATCCTGCATCTTTGCAGCCTCCTTTACCGTTCTTTAACATTTATTGTCCCCGTGATTACATTTATTATGTAAAATACTTCGGCAAGAGAGGTCTTCTATCAGGATTAAAATCCTCAATGAGGTTTAGTTTCCGCAAATGGGTCAGCTTTTTGATCACGATTTCTCTTTTTAAAGCAGCACTCCAGGATTCTGCTTTTTCCACATAAACAAGTTTAACCGGCAGCCGCGATCTGGTGTATTTACTGGCTATACCCTGATTATGTTTATCCAAGCGCTGACTGACATTATTGGCAGACCCGGTGTAAAGGGTGCCGTCACAACATTCGAGTATATAAACGTAGGCCATGTTACAGCTCCTTTATCAATAAACCGGCAAATATATGACCTTCCCGGTCATTTACGCAAAATCCTGCTGCTTTCAGGCAGGCCGGCACTAAAAAAACAGCCCGCCGGTCAAGGCAGGCTGCAAGGTACCGCATTGAAGCACGGGCTAAGTCACTAGAACCGGTGGTGGCTTACCCGAAGGGGCAGATTAAATTTATGAGTGATGGTATTGCCGATTTCTTCGATGTCATCCATGGTCACGTCGATAACCATGCACTTCAGTTTGGCATAGATACGGTAAGCATTGTCCAGTTCCTCGGCGACCAGATCATCGACACTGTTTATGTCGGGTGGAAGTTCGAAACTGCGCAATCTTTCTTTGCGTAAATCCATCAGAGTGTCAGTATCGATGGTCAGACCTACCATAGGTACTTTACCTTTAAGTTCTATTATTTCTTTAGGTATTTCAGTATCCAGTAAAACAGGATAATTGGCCACTTTTATCCCCAGGTTGGCCAGATGCATGGCCAATGGAGTCTTTGAGGTCCGAGGCATCCCCAGGATAATCAGGTCTGCATTGCCTAAGGTATCGAGATTCTGCCCATTATCGTGTTCAATCGTGAATTCAATAGCTTTCATGCGATTAAAGTACTGGTCGTCCAGTTTATGAGTAAGCCCGGTTATATAAGCGGGCTTTAATCCGGTTTTGTTTTCGATCGCATCGAAAAGCGGTTTCATCGCATTGATGGCAATGCATCCTCTTTCTTTCGCTTTGACATCTATAAAATTGGAAAGCTCCGGTTTTACTATGGTATAAATGATAATGGCATCTTCCTGAACGGCCTGGTCTAGTATTTCCAAAGCCTGTTCGTCCTTGGTCACTCTGGAAAAACGGGTTATACTGCGCTCCACCGCAAACTGTAGTACTGATGCTACGGCAATCTTTTCAGCAGTTTCTCCGACAGAATCAGATACAGCAAAAATGTGTAGCTTATCGGGCATGTTATCATCCTCCCTCAATTTTTATCCTTACTACAATCCTTACTATATAATAGGTATTCTACAGTTTTCAGCAGATTTCCTTTTTTTTAAAAAAGGGTATATCTTTCTTAAATTGTATAAATATTTCTTATCAGCACCATATCTGCATTAAATCCTGTTGATTATTTTCCGATCCGGCCGGGATAAAAAGCGCATCATATCCAAGTATTTCTGCCAGTGCATTGTAACTGCCGCACATTTGTCCTTTGTTGGTGGATGGAACGACCGGCAACGGGTATTGCTTCCGGTTGATCTCGCAGTATTGCTCCCCTGACGTCACCACTATGGCTTTTCCTCCATCGGGATTGAAGCTAAACAAACCGTAGCCATAAAGCTCGTCAAAGCCCACTTTTCCCAGATCAATACTCTGATATTGCAATAAAGTATTGATCATCTCAGGGGAAGGATATTTCTCAAAGCGCTTGAACCAGCGGGAATATATTAAGGCTACAGACCCGGATATATGGGGGGTTGCCATGGAAGTTCCGGAAAGTTTTACATAACGGCTGCCGGGATAGGTGGAATAAGTCTCCACTCCGGGTGCTACTAAATCGATGTGTTTATTGGAGTTGCTGAAGCTGGCGATGCGGCTCTGTAAATCAACCGCCCCTACAGCTATAGTTTCCTTGTAATAGGCCGGATAGGAAATCTCCCGTTTTTGCTCACTGCCATCTCCTGAATTGCCGGCAGCACATACTACGGTGATACCGGCCTTTATGGCTTCAATTATTTTTTGGTAAAGATAACTGTTGGGAATAGGGCCGCCCAAACTTAGGTTGATTACATTAACCCGTTCCTTTTTAGGACCGCGCCACCTGGTAGCCCATTCAATCCCACGGGCAACGTTGCTGTTGCTGCCCTGTCCATTTTGGTCGAACACCCTGACAACAAGTATTTTGGTGCCCGGCGCCACTCCCAGGAGGGACTTGTTAGCGGCTATAATTCCGGCTACATGAGTTCCATGACCATTGTCATCCATGTATTGTTTTTGGCCCGGCACCACGCTGATCCCATCTATTATATTTTTGGCCAGGTCGGGATGCTTATAATCAACTCCGGTATCCAGGACAGCTACTACCGTATGTTCGCCGGTGGTGACGGGCCACATTTTACGGGCTGCAATCAGTGATACCCCGGGGGGGCTCCACGGTCCCGTCCTCAAAATGCGATCATATACCGCCAGAACAGCATTTTCTGCTATATGCATTTTGTTCACCTCTCCTCGCTATATATTAAGCAGGAGAAAGTAAAAGGTTACTGCCGTAAATGATTGTACCTGATCGCTTATGCTAAAAAATACCGGCTAAAAGCTGTGCGATTTTATTAACTAAAATTTAACAATTAATGCATTATAAGGACTATTAAAAAATGTATTTACATGCTATGATTAGTTAGGTGGAGTAGAGGTGATAATTATGGAATTTGCCTTTGTGGCTATAATTCTATCGTGCCTCGGCATTGGTCTTATTGCTGCCATAATAGGTTTTTTCTTATTTAACGGTTCTCATTGGTGGAATTGAGTAATAATTCACATTAGTACTCTGCATTATCTTTGGGTTTTTTAATCCCATCTTCTTATGTTCCAACCTTTTTACCATGTTCACATAGAGCGTCAAAAAAAGCCAATAGCTGCGTTATTAAGGAAAGACCGCTCAATCAACGTACTCATGTACGCCTCCATCGCGCTCTTCCCTTAATGCCTTGCTCTTGGCCTTTTTTGCCCGCTCTCTGGGATACCCATTTGTCATTGCTATGAATAACGTTTTTTTGTCATCCTGAACGTAGTGAAGGATCTTTCCCGCTCAAAGACGTAAAGATTCTTAACTAACGTTCAGAATGACACTCTATTCGTTTATTGTGGTGCGACCGCGTGATAATTCTGAGCCTTGGCGAAGAATCTTAAGATCCTTCGGCTTTGCCTCAGGATGACATTTGCAAAATTACTCCCATATGGGCTGGATTTTAATTTTATTGTGTTGTTACGGTTCCTGGTTGTACCGGCTGAGTATCAGGTGGCTGGACGTCCGGCGGCTCAACAGGTTGTTCCGGTGTTGACGGATTTTCCTGGTTTTCCCCGCCCGGCTCGGTGTTCTCATCAGGAGTTGTCGGCTCAGTCTCGGTCGGTTCTTCCTCCTCCGGCGTTTCCTCCGGTGTCTCCTCCGGGGGAGCCTCTTCCCTGGGTTCCGGTTTTTCCGAAAAAACACCGCTGTTATAGAGACTATTCATATAATTCCGCCATACCGGCCCGGCCACTGTCCCTCCATAGGTACCGTAGCCGGTAACGGGAGTACCGTCGCTATTGCCGGCCCAGACAGCTGTTACCAGTTCACGGGTATAGCCCATATACCATAAATCACGGCTGTCAGTGGTAGTACCTGTTTTACCTCCGGAGGTTAATGCGATGCGGGCAGTAGTACCGGTACCATAACGGACTACATCCTGCAATATATCATCAATCAGCAGAGCGCTATTGCTGCTGATCGCCCGCTGCGGACGAGAGCGTCCGATGTAAACTACATCTCCTTCATCCGTTAATATTTTATCCACCGGGTAATAATCGTAAACCTCTCCCCGATTGGCAAAAGCGCCATAAGCCGCCGCCATCTGTATGGGCGATATACCTTTGGTCATCCCCCCCAGGCCCAGGGCAAGATGATTATCTTTGTCCGGATCAACCGTGGTTATCCCGTAATTATCCAAATATTTGATCGCCTTATCTGTCCCGAGTTTATTTAGAACTTCAACCGAAGCCACGTTATAGGAATGTACCAGGGCATCCCGTACCGTCACCTTATCCGGGCTGGACCCATAGTTTTTGGGGCGGTAACCTCCAAAATCCCTGACTTTATTATTTAAGACCGTATCCGGCATGATGAGATCTTCATCCATGGCAGCAGCGTAATAGAGCGGCTTAATAGCCGACCCCGGCTGCCGGGGTAAAACCGCCATGTTATTCTGATTTTTGGAAAAATCAACCCCGCCCACCAGTGCACGGATGGCCCCTGAAGTAGGATCGATGGAGACCAGAGCAATGTCTTTGGCATTTATTCCGCGGCTGGCCAGGCTGCGGGCCTGATTCTTGACTGCCCGCTCCGCTGCTTCCTGCATCCGCTTATCGATGGTGGTATAGATTTTCAACCCCCCGCGGTATAACTGCTGGGCTCCAATTTCCTGTTCCATCTTCGAGGTTAAATAAGCCATAAAGTAAGGATGAACCGTTTGATTGGTTTCAAATTCTTTTATCCTGAGCGGCTCCTGTTTGATGGTCTCCCCCTCTTCGCCGGTCAATAGGCCCTGTTGGACCAGAACATCCACCACTACCGACTGGCGTTGCTTGACTCCTTCCATATTACGGTCGGGTGAATAGTATTCCGGCGACTGCAGGATACCTACCAGCATAGTCATCTCAGCCTTGCTAAGTGAGTCGACATCCTTGCCGAAATAAGAACTGGCGGCACAGGCCATGCCGGAACAGCCCCGCCCCATATAAATCTCATTCAGGTACATGTTAAGAATAGCCTCTTTACTATACTTTTCCTCCAAGGCGGTAGCATAGAATACCTCTTTAACCTTACGGGTGTAGGTTTTTTGCTGACTTAAAAATAAAGTACGGGCCAGCTGCTGGGTTATAGTGCTGCCGCCCTCAGCCTTGCGGCCTGCTTTAAGATTAGTATAAATAGCCCTTCCGATACCTTTAGTATCCAGCCCGGCATGGCTGTAAAAACGCTTGTCCTCGACTGCTACGACCGCTTGTTTCATAAATTCAGGGAAGTCCTGGCTGTACACCCTCTTGTAGCCCATGCGGTCCATTTCCTGACCATTGCTGTAATAAATCACCGTTTGACTCAAGGGCTTATACTCCCAGTTGTTAATACCGGTGGTTACCAGCAGAATCTTTGGAGCAGTCTGAGTGATGGATACCCCCACCAGGAAGAACACGGCAAACATCATCAACCCTAAAAATATAGCTCCAATTTTCGATATGAGTTTCATTTTTTCATCCCTCTATTACATATAAATCTGATTTCTCGTTTGATACTATTATTATACTTTTAATTCTTATATATAAAAGTGTTAAGATTTGCTTTAATATAGTAGACATAATAGTTTCATATACGTATATCTGGTTATTTGTATTATAATTTGGTAAAGTGTCATTATAATTGGAAAATTCTAATCAGGCATGGTGCCAGCCGTATACAATCAACAGGGAGGGCTTTTTCACAATGGAAAATCAAATTGAAAGTCAAGTCATAGTGGTTACCTCTGGTAAAGGAGGAGTAGGCAAGACGACCACTGTAGCCAATGTAAGTACAGCTCTGGCACGGTTGGGTTACAAAGTGGTAGCCATGGACCTGGATATCGGCTTGAAAAAACTTGATCTTATACTGGGACTTGAAAATCGGGTAATTTACGATATAGTCCAGGTTATTGAAGGCGAATGTACGCTTAAACAAGCCCTGGTCAAGGACAAACGGTTTCCCGCGCTTTATATGCTGCCGGCAGCCCAGACCAGGAACAAAGACGAGATCACCTCAGACCAGGTGGTAGAGCTTTGTAATGAATTAAAGGGAGATTTTGATTTCATCTTTATCGATTGTCCGGCCGGAATCGAACAGGGTTTTCGCAATGCCATAGCTGCGGCCAATAAAGCCATAGTAGTTACCAATCCGGAAGTATCTGCCGTCAGGGATGCCGACCGCATTATCGGAATGCTGGAATCCGCCCAGTTCAAAGATATTAAACTGGTGGTAAACCGTATACGCCAGGACATGGTCAGGACCGGTGATATGCTGAGTGTTGAAGATCTGATGGAACACCTTTGCGTAGATTTGATTGGAGTTGTCCCGGAAGATAAAGACGTAGTAATATCCACCAATAGAGGTGAACCAATGGTAATTTCCAATGAACACTCCCAGGCCTCAGTAGCGTTTAATAATGTAGCACTTCGTCTTACCGGTAAAGACGTACCATTTCAGCCCCTGCAGGAAGATTCCTTTTGGGCTCGCCTGAAACGCAATCTTTTTTATAAACAATCAAGCTAAGGAGGTATAACCGGTGTTAGATATTTTCAAAAAGATCTTCGCCCGGGATGAACAAAACAGCCGCAACGTAGCCAATGACAGACTACGCCTGGTACTTACCCATGACCGAATCGGCGCCTCCTCCCAGCTCATGGAAACGCTGAAGGAAGAGATCATAGAGGTTATAGCCAGGCATGTGGAGATCGACGGTAAACCTGAAGTAAACCTGGTAAGCGAGGGCCGCTACTCAGCCCTCGATATAAATATCCCCTTAAAAGGAAGGTAAATGATGTCCGTAGTCAACATAAAAGGATATAATAACAACCTGGTGTTTGTTTTCGGAAAAGGCACATTTGAAGAGTATACCAACTATTTGCAGCAAAAATTTTCCGGCAACAGCCAGGTTTTCAAAGGGTCGCAGGTAGTTTTTCGCGGTGATGGTCTGCAACATCTGCTCAGCGAGGAGATAGCATCACTGCAGCGGCTGTGCTTGGATTATGGTATGGTTTTGAATAATGCCGCCGAGGCCCCCAAGAAAAGTGAAACTCCCCGGAAAAAGGAATCCGGCGGCGATCTTATTATTCGCCGTACTCTGCGCAGCGGCCAAAAGGTGCACAGTGAAGGCTCGGTTATAATCTGGGGCGATGTGCATGAAAGTGCTGAAATAATAGCCGGCCGCGACATTATAGTTCTCGGCAAGCTGCAGGGAATCGCCCATGCGGGATGTTACGGCGATATGACCAGTACGGTATTTGCACTTACCCTGGCCCCCAGCCAAATTCGAATAGCCGACAAAATTTCGCGCAGTTCGGAAAGCGGCATTATTAATACTTACCCTGAGTTTGCCTATGTCGAAGGAGATAATATATACATAAAACAATACGACCCCAGAGATAATTTCAGTTCAAGGTAGAGGACAAAATCAAAACAGATTTAACTAAACAACCGCAGATCGGCTACGATTGTTTTATCAGGGTATACGCGCAAGATTATGCCGGGGTTGGGGTATTAAGTACCCCAACCCGGCACGTTATGGAGCAAAATGGGATATAGGCGGGATCAGGATTGGCCCCGCCTTTACCTTTATTCGCTATAGGTTTTGATCAGCTCGCGGGTTTGGATAAGCATTTGTTTACGGTCGGCATCAGATACGGTGGGAACTGCAAACAAATTCTTATAACGGTATTCAGCAAAACCGGAAAACCCAAAAAGGCCTTTGACCAGAGAATCTTCTATGGCATCCAGCATGCCGGCGGCTTTGGCCGCTTTTTCGTCCGCCCCGGAGGTAGTTATTAATAGTGCCTTTTTACCGTTCAACATTCCGCGAGGGCCGGTAGAGGTATATTCATAGGCAAATCCCAGACTGAAGACCCGGTCTATATAGCCCTTAAGCATAGCCGGTACAGAATACCACCATACCGGTGCAATCATTACCACCAGGTCAGCCCAGGCAATATCTTCCTGCTCTTGTTTAACATCTTCGGGCAGATTTCCGGTATGATAACCGCGAAAATCATCTTCACCCAGGACCGGGTTAAAGTTCATACCGTACAGGTCCTTTATCCGCACTTCGGCCCCCTTGTTCAAAAGCTCTTCTTCCACCACAGTTACAACCGCTGCCACAAAACTAACCGGATTGGGATGCGCATATATTACTACCGCTTTCATTTTTACCTCCTAATTCATCTGAACTTTATTACTAATTCTACCCTGTTTCTTTATAGTATAACCTTGATCACCGGATAACTAAATTGCCCGCGTTTGAACTAAAAGCAGGAATTTTACTTTTTTCCTCGTGTTTTTAGCATCGGTGGACTCAGGGCGGCATCATTCAATTTACCGGCAGTAGCTGCTACCATAAAACCATTGGCCAAACTTAAGGCATAAAGACGCCAGTCGCAGGGATTGCCCCCTGCGGCCAGCTGTGCCCCGGCTAATATCACGGAACCCACCCCAACCGCATAAAGATCGGTGGGGATCTTAATAAACATATCCAGAGTAGATTTAGTGTACTGAACAATAAGATAAGTAAGCAGTGAGGCCCCGGCCAAATTGCCAAGGTTATCAAAGGTAAACAGATTGTCCGGCATTATTATCACCCTCCCCGATAGTTTATGCATTAGAGCAGAGGTTAGTTTATTTTTGCATGAGAGTTTTGCATAATTCCAAAAACCCCATTTGTCATCCTGAGCATCGCTACATGTCATCCTGAACGTAGTGAAGGATCTTCCCAGTTCGGAGATGGAAAGATCCTTCGACTTCGCTCAGGATGACATTTGCAAAAAGTTAATTATGCAAAACTCTCGCATAAAAAAACTGGTGCTTTAGCACCAGTTTTTCATACTTTTTTATTGCAGGTGACAGGCACAGAAATGGCCCGGGCTGACTTCCCTCAGATCCGGAGTTTCCCGGGTGCATATATCCTGACACAGAGTACAGCGGGTGGAAAAATGGCATCCCGGCGGCGGATTGACCGGGCTCGGTACATCTCCGGTCAGTATTATCCGGTCTTTTCTTCTGCCCGGCACCGGCTGCGGTATGGCCGATAGCAAGGCCCGGGTGTAAGGATGGCGGGGATTGGAATAGAGCTCCTCACTGGGGGACAATTCCACCATTTGACCCAGATACATTACCCCTACCCGGTCACTCATATGCTTTACAACATTCAGTCCATGGGCGATAAAGATATAAGTAAGTTTAAATTCCTGCTGCAAATCTTTTAACAGGTTTATTACCTGGGATTGGATCGACACATCCAGAGCCGAAACCGGCTCGTCACAAACCACCAGCCGGGGCCGGGTAGCCAGAGCACGGGCAATCCCCACTCTCTGCCGCTGTCCCCCGCTGAACTCATGAGGATAACGGGAACCCTGGTAGGAGGACAATCCCACGTAATTTAAGAGCTGTTCCACCCGGCGGTTCAATTCTGCTCCACCGGCCAGTTTATGAATTTTTAGCGGTTCGGCAATAATATCTTTTATGGTCATACGAGGATTAAGCGAGGCATAAGGATCCTGGAAAATAATCTGGATATCCTTACGCAGACTGCGCAATTTATCGCCTTTTAGTGCGGTCAGGTCCGTACCGTCAAATATGACCCGGCCGGCGGTAGGTTCCTCCAGACGCATAATCAAACGTCCGGTGGTGGACTTGCCGCAGCCGCTCTCACCTACGATGCCCAGGGTCTCCCCTTCGTAGACATTAAAGGATATGCCGTCAACCGCCTTTAAAACCTTGTTATCAGCCACCCGGTAATGTTTTTTTAAATCTTCTATTTCCAGCAGTGCGGCCAATCAGCCCACCTCCTTGGAATAACGCCAGCAGCAGACCCGGCGGCCTGGTCCGGCTTCCACCATGACCGGCGCTTGGGTCCGGCAGGTATCAGTTGCATAAGGGCAGCGGGGATGGAAATAACACCCCTGCGGTAATTTCAATAAATTGGGGACCATGCCCTCTATCATATACAAACGCTCCCGTTCATCATCCAAACGGGGGATGGATTTTAACAAGCCCTCGGTATAAGGGTGCAGAGGATCAGCAAGCAGGCTCTCCACCGGCCCTTCCTCCACCACCCGGCCGCAGTACATGACCACCGCCCGGTCCGCCACTTCCGCTACCACCGCCAGGTCATGGGTTATCAAAATAATCGAAGTATCAAATTTAGCCTTCAATTCCATCATCAAATCCAGTATCTGGGCCTGAATGGTAACATCCAGAGCGGTGGTAGGCTCATCAGCTATCAGCAGCTGTGGCTCACAGGCCAAAGCCATGGCAATCATTACCCTCTGCCGCATGCCGCCCGACATCTGATGGGGAAAGTCCTGCACGCGTTTTTCCGGAGTTGGAATCCCGGTCAGGCGCAGCATATCCACCGCTAGCTGCCAGGCTTCCTTTTTATCCAGATTACGATGCCGCATCAGGCTTTCCGCTATCTGGTAGCCTACCCGAAAAACCGGATTCAACGAGGTCATCGGTTCCTGAAAAATCATCGATATCCGGTTACCGCGGATATCGCGCATTTCCGCTTCGCTTTTTTGTAAAAGATCTTCACCATCAAACCAAATCTTACCGTCCATAATACGTCCGGGCGGAGTCGGTACCAGACGCATGACCGAAAGTGCCGTGATGCTCTTGCCACTGCCTGATTCACCCACTACAGCCAAAGTTTCGCCCCGGTTAACCTGCAGCGATACGCCGTCAACCGCCGGAACCAAGCCATCTTCGGTAAAGAAATGGGTTTTTAAGTTTTCTATTTTAAGTAATGTACCAGCCAAATAATTTCACCTCATTCCTTATCCTAGCGCAGGCGTGGGTCCAGGGCATCCCGCAAGCCATCGCCCATGAGATTGAAAGCCAGGACCGTAGTGGTAATAGCCAATCCGGGATAAGTCAACAGATGGGTGGCATTCCAGATGTAACCTCTCCCCATTCCCAGCATAGTGCCCCACTCCGCGTCAGGCGGTTTGACTCCCAGACCCAAAAAGCCCAGGGCGGCCGTATCCAGAATGGCACTGGATATACCCAAGGTCGCTCTTACCACAATAGGCGCAATGATATTAGGCAGGATATGCCGGAATATGATCCCGTTGTTGCTGTTCCCGATGGCACGGGCGGCCATGACATAATCATTTTCTTTGACACTTAATACTGAGCCTCGCACGATTCGGGCGTATTCCGGTATGGAGACTATACCGATGGCAATGACGGCATTATCGATGCCTCTTCCCAGTACCGCCATGAATGCTATAGCCAATAATATGGAAGGGAAAGCCAGCATAACATCCATAACTCTCATAATGAGCAGATCGATCCAGCCTCCGTAGTAGCCTGCCAGTGCACCCAGGAATATGCCGATACCCAGTGCTATGGCTACCGCTTCCAGGCCCACCCGCAGAGAAATACGGGCTCCATAGATTATACGCGACAACACATCCCGCCCCAGTTCATCACACCCCAGCAGATGCTGGGCCGACGGTTGTTGCAGGGCAATTTGCATTTGCGCATCATAAGGGTCATAGGGCGCTATATAAGGAGCAAAAATAGCAACCAGCATCAGGATGACCAGAATAGTCAAACCGGCCACGGCCGCCTTGTTGCGTTTAAACCTTTTTACAAAATCTTTAAAACCCGAGGTCTTTGCGGTGGTTTCCAGTTCCAGAACCTCTTCTTCCATCTATTTTTTCTTCCTTTCCGGTAAAGGTCAATTTTGTTATGAATAATGAATCCTGGGGTCCAGGAAAGCATAAATAATGTCAACGATCAGATTAACCACCACGAAAACGGTGGCAATTATGATGACAGTGCCCTGAACCATGGGGTAGTCCGCAGCCAGAATGGCATCGACCAGACGACTCCCCAAACCTGGCCAGGAGAATACCGTTTCAGTCAATACCGCTCCGCCCAATAACGCTCCCATCTGCAGTCCAATAACCGTAATGACCGGTATCATGGCATTGCGCAGAGCATGTTTGTAAACCACTACCCGCTCGGGTAAACCCTTGGCGCGGGCCGTGCGGATATAATCCTGCCGGATCACTTCCAGCATGGTAGAACGGGTCATACGGGCAATTATAGCGGTGGAATAGGATGCCAGAGCCACCGCCGGCAAGATCAGATGTTTAAAGGCTGATTGAAAAGCGGCCCAGTTACCGGTCAATAGAGAATCCAGCAGGTAAAAACCGGTGACACGCACCGGTTCCAGGCCGATATCGATCCGGCCGGCCGGTGGCAAGACCCCCATTATGACTGAAAATAGTATTATAAGTAACAAGCCCAACCAAAAAATAGGCATGGATACTCCCACCAGTGCTCCCAGCATGGTGAAATAGTCCCAGAAGGAGTTCTGCTTTACTGCAGCCACCACACCCATAATAAGGCCAAAAAAGGTGGCCAGTATGATGGCCACTAAGGCCAGCTCAATGGTGGCCGGAAAACGCGCTGCAATTTCTTGTATTACCGGAGTTTTTGTCATCAGGCTGCGACCGAAATCACCGTGCAGTATCTGCCACAGATAATTTCCGAATTGCACATACAGAGGCTGGTCCAGCCCCAGTTGATGACGCAGAGCCTCAACCTGTGCGGTAGTAGCGTGTTGTCCGAGCATCATCGCCGCCGGGTCGTTGGTAAAAACCCTTAATACGATAAAAACTACTATAAGTACACCCAGCAACACAGGTATGAGTAAAAGAAGTCTTTTCAGGATATACCTGGCCAATTCAGGCCCCCCTTTTGTTCAGGTGTTTATTTTTTGTCGAATTCTGTAAGTTTCATGCTTATGATACTTATTGTTTAAATAAATAGCAATGTAAAAATCCGGTTGTTAAAAATTATCATAGTAAAAGGCAGGGGAGTGTCCCCTGCCTCGTCTGGGGTTACAAGTTATTTTTTCTCTACATTCCAGAGATGTACTACTCCGGTAGGATGATATTTAAAGTTGGCTACATTGGGTCCGCAGGCCGAAAGGGTCTTGCCGTGGGATATGCATACCCAGGGTGCTTCCTGCTCTACAATCTGCTGCAGCTGCTGGTAGGTGACCATACGCTGATTCGCGTCCAGATTCTGCCGGGCCTGAACCAGGAGATTATCCACCTGTGGGTTGCTGTACTTGGCTGAATTCAAGGTGCTTTCAATTTCCTTGGATTCCAGCAGAGAGAGGAAGTTATCCGGATCCCCATTGTCGCCCGTCCAGCCATAGAAAGCCAGGTTTACGCCGTCGGCCTTGAACAGGGCATCTTTGTATTCTTTCCAGGGATAAGGCTGAATGTTAGCTTTGACACCAACTTTAGCCAGCTGGGACTGTACCGCCGCCGCCAGTTTCTCTCCGCCCACGGCATTGTAGGGACGGGGATTGGAATAGGTGATCATATTAACTTCCAATCCATTGGGGTAACCGGCTTCAGCCAGCAATTGTTTGGCTTTCTGCGGGTCATAGGGAATGCCCTTGAGGCTTTCATCAAAACCGGGGATAAAGTCAGGCAGGATACTGGGGGCTACTTGAGCCGTATCCTGATAAAGGGCTTTAACCAGTTCATCCTTGTTAATAGCATAACTTACCGCCTGCCGCATCTTGGCATTGTTAAAAGGCGGTTTGTCGCACAGGAAACACATATAATTGATATTCATACCTGCATCCATGGCCACCTGCATCTTGGATTCCTGCAGTTTCTTGATATCACTGGGATCCACCCCGTCAATAATATCAGCCGCGCCGGTCATAAGTTCAGTGGCGCGCACGGAATTCTCTTTGGTAATCTTGAATACTACTTTGGGGGTCTTGGGCTGGTCACCCCAGTAATCTTTGAATGCTTCCAGCACCACCTGCTGCCCCTTATCCCATTTAACAAATTTGTACGGGCCGGTGCCAACAGGATTATTGTTAAAGTCTTCGCCATATTTCTCAACTGCGGTGGGGCTTACGATCGGGGCCGCCAGCGCCATGGCCAGATTAGCCAGGAAAGGTGCGTAAGGTTCGGTAAGTATAATTTTAACCTTATAGGTGTCCAATACCTGCACTTCTTTAACCGGGCCAAAGGTAAAGGAGGCATACGGCATATCATCCGTACGCTGGGGCGGCAGCTGACGATCAATAGTGAATTTTACTGCCTCGGCGTTGAAATCAGTGCCATCATGGAATTTTACCCCTTTACGGAGGTTAAATACCCATTCTTTGCCGTCCGGGGACATCTGCCAGTCGGTAGCCAGACCAGGTTCGATCTCGGTGCTGTCCTCTTTGTATTTGACCAGAGTCTCATACACATTGACGATAACCTTGGCTGATTCTCCATCATCCACCATAGCCGGATCAAGGCCACGGGGATCGGCTCCCTGAGCATAGACCAGAATGTCCTTGCTGTTGTTGGCTGCCTGTTGATTGCCGCCGCATCCCGCCACTGAGGATAGTAAGGCAATTGCTAATAACAGGCTTACTGTTGCTTTAAATTTGCGCAAGACTAAATATCTCCCTTCCATACTAAAATTTCCGTATACAAATACTTCTACAATATTAGTCTTATCTCGACAATTATAGCACAATCCGGTTTTATTTAGTTTTTAAAATTTTACTGCTAATCGACGTTTTTCTCCCATACCCTCGCGTTTCTGCCGGGCAACTTTGCTCTTATTCTATTCCCGCCCGCTCACATACTCTTTTATGGGCCTGCTCGATTTGAGGTTTTAATTCGGATTCAGCTACATTCAGCAGATGCCCTTCCTTCATTATTATCTTACCATCTACGATGGTGCAGCATACATCCTGAGTCTGTACCTGATAAACCAGCTGGGCATATATATCAGCCGCGCCCAAAGGCCGGGTATGCCATTTATCTGTATCAATCAGGACTATATCCGCTTTTTTACCCGGTTCCAGGCTTCCCAGCCGGTCGGACATCCCCATGGCTCTGGCTCCGTTCAGGGTAGCCATTTCAAATACATGCCGGGCCGGCATACTGACCGGGCCATAAAAAGGTTTTTGAATGAGCGCAGCCAGGCGCATTTCCACAAACATACTGAGGTTATTATTGCAGGGTGCGCCATCAGCACCAAGCGAGACGCTGGTTCCCTGTTCCAGCAGGTCCGGAACCGGAGCAATGCCTGACGCCAGTTTCAGATTGGCGGAGGGACAGTGGACCACATTAACCTGGTTCTGAGCCAGTATTTGCTGTTCCTGCCGGTCAACATGGACACAATGGGCCAGGATCAAATTCTCATTACATAAACCCAACCGGTTGAGATATACTATATTGCGCACTCCCTTTTGCCGCTCCACCAGTTGTATTTCCGCCTTATTTTCGGAAGCATGGGTATGGACCGGAACCCGGTATTTTCCCGACAAATCTTTAACTTCAGCCAGCAGTTGTTCACTGCAGGAAGGTACAAAGCGCGGGCAAAAGGCATAACGCAGCCTTCCGTCACAGGCATGGTTCCATTTTTGCAGCAAGTCCACACTTTCGGTAAGAGAAGCGGTCGTATCTTCCCGAAGCAAAGCGGCGTTTTCGCTACCGGCATCCATCATGCATTTTCCTCCCAGGTAGCGGATGCCTGAATCTGCGGCAGCTTGAAATACGGCCCCGGTGTGTTTGACCGTAGCCATATCAATAATGGAAGTAGTTCCTCCCCGCAATAGTTCCGCACAGCCCAGGAGCGAAGAATAATATAGGGATCCCTCATCATGCGCATTTTCCAGCGGCCAGATGCGTTTATTAAGCCAGTCCAATAATTCCATATCGTCAGCCATGCCCCGGAACAGGACCTGGCAAAGGTGCACATGGGATTGGATCAAGCCGGGAATGACCAGCTTGCCGGCCGCGTTGATCACCGTATCCGACCTGGCCCCGCTGCAATCTCCCACCCGGATTATCCGGTCTTCTTCTATTAGAATATCACCCTTAATTATTTCTCGAGCCGGGTTCATCGTAACAATGGTACCGTTTTTTATAAGCATAAATATCACCTCACGTTCAGGTGCACCTGCACCTCCATTTTTCCTGCTGCCATCTTATAGCATTCCATCTGAAGTTATTATCTTCCTTCCCGCCGATAAACTTTCGCGCGAAGTTATAATTTCCTCTCCCCATTTTCAGGCCAGAAAAAGGCGATAGCTATAATCAGATAGGCGGCCATAAGCAAAGCACCTTCCAGCCGCAAAGAACATGCCGGTCTCATTACCTGTAATCCTGAAATAGACACTCACTAAAATAGCCGGTAAAAACCAATATAAAACTCGTCCTACTTTAATCTCCCTCCTTTAGTTGCGAGTCCGGCCAGATTATCAATAACCATTTTTGCTAAATACGTCAATCTCATTAAAAAAACGCTCCTGGCAAACAAGGTGACAGGCGAACACAGGGACTCCTACCTTCCTATGCGGGAACCGTCCCTGCGAATACTGCTAAACGTGACCCCGGGTGACATGCTCAAAAAAGGAGACCATGAAATACATCAGGGCGGCGATGACAGCAAGAATTAATATACTGCTCATAACCAGGTCCAGCTTAAACACCTGGCTGCCATATACGATCAAATATCCCAGCCCTGCTCGGGAAACCAGGAATTCACCCATTATCACCCCTACCAGACAGAGGCCTACATTAACTTTCAAGGTAGAGGTCATCACCGGCAGGCTGGCGGGCAGTACCACCTTAGTAAGAACCTGCCGGCGGGAAGCACCGAAAGCCTTCAATAATTTGATTTTATCGGGGTCAACTTCCTTAAAACCACTGACCAGATTAATTATCGTTACAATTATGGAAATAAGCAAAGCCATGCCGATAATGGCAGTCGAACCATTACCCAGCCATACAATCAGTACCGGCCCTAAAGCTACCTTGGGGAGTGCATTGAGTACTACCAGATACGGTTCACTGATTTCATCCAGCGTATGGGACCACCACAGCAATACCGCCGTCAGCGTGCCCCCGGCCGCTCCCAGCAGGAAGCTCACAAAGGTTTCCATCAAAGTAACATAAATATGAAGATACAGCGAACCATCCTGGTGTAAATTGATAATAGTACGTACAATCCGGGAAGGCTGGCTGGTGATAAAAGGGTCTATCCAGCGCAGCCGGGCTGCTTCTTCCCAGAGCAGAAAAAACAGCAAGAGCAGACTGGCTTGAATCCCGACCACCACGATACGGTGCCGCCGGGTCCGGCGCAAGTATTCCTGTCTTTCCGGTGTTACCTCAATCCCGGTCGACATGTACATCCAGCTCCTTCCAGATCAGGTCGAAATAGCGGCGAAAACTTCCTTCCTGGCGCCTTTGTAACGGGTTTAATTTCTTATCCATTAATATAGTATGAACACTTTTTACCATGGATGGGCGGTTGGTCAATACGATAATCCGGTCCGACATGGATATAGCTTCGGCAATATCATGGGTAACAAATACGGCCGTTTTTCCTTCCCGGCACACAATAGACCATACGTCGTCTACAACGGCGAGGCGGGTCTGATAATCCAGGGCTGAAAATGGTTCATCCAGAAGCAGTACTTCCGGTTTGACCGCCAGAGTTCTGATGAGAGCCGCCCGCTGGCGCATGCCCCCGGATAGCTGCCGGGGATAATAATCAGCAAAATCACCCAATCCATAAGTAGATAATAAATAATCCACATAGATACGCGCCTCTTTTAGATTTTGCCCTTGAACTTCGGGACCCAGCAGACAGTTTTTTCTTATACTGCACCATTCAAACAAATGGTCCCGCTGCAGCATATACCCCACCGGACTGTAAACCCCAACTTTCCCCCGGGTGGGTTCAACCAACCCGCAGATTATATCCAGCAAGGTAGATTTACCGCATCCGCTGGGCCCCACTATAGAAACAAACTCACCCTGGGTTACCTGCAAAGAGATGTCCTCTATCGCTTTGGTTTCAGAAAGTGGACTCTGATAAGTCATGCTAATGTTATCCAGTTCAACCTGTATAGAGGCCAGCCGGAACACCTCCCTCCCAATGCTTCGCCTCAGTAAAACGACCGGCTCTTCCCCCCTGTCATCCTGAGACAAAAGCCGAAGGATCTTTCCAGCTCGGAGATTGAAAGATCCTTCGCTTCGCTCAGGATGACACCCTGACTCCTGCCCTCGATATGCTTTTTAGGCATGGATGGTGATATGGTTCTATTTTCCCCGTTTGCTTTCGATAGCCCGGCGGGCGAAATCATGGGTGATCAACACAGATGGTTCAATGGTTTTATCCAGTTCTCCGGCTGTTTTAATAATATTTTGCATATAAACAAAGGGCGCGTACTGCATATAAGGAGTAACACACCAGGTATCCTGTTCCATATAGCGTTCTACCACCCGGGTCAGGAGCTCCATGTCGGTGCCGGGGAAAAATGATGCGATAGCCTCAGCCACCTCATGCGGCTGATGGGAAGCTACCCACAGCTGTCCGCGGTAAATGGCATTGGTAAATTTTTGGACCACCTCGGGGTTTTCCCTGATAAAACTCTTCCGGGCCATATAAACGGTATAGGGAAGCTCGCCGCTGCTCAGCCCGATAGATGCCACCACCTGCCCCGCCCCTTCTTGTTCCAGCATACTGGCGGTCGGCTCGAACAGAGCTACATAATCACCCGTACCACCCGTAAAGGCTCCCGCGGTAGCGGTAAACTGAAGATTGGTTATGATTTTTACATCCTTGCCCGGGGTAAGCCCATGTTCCTTCAAGACATACTCTAAAACCATTTCCGGAATACCGCCCGGACGTCCGCCTATGATAGTCTTGCCCTTCAGGTTTTCCCATTTAAAATCTGGTTCCGGCTGCCTTCCCACCAGAAATGAACCGTCCCGGCGGGTCAGCTGGGCAAAATTCAATACATAATCCTCCTGCCCCTGATTATAAACATATACCGTAGCTTCCGCGCCGGCCAGGCCAATGTCGGCCGCTCCCGATAACAGCGCCGTCATCACCTTGTCCGCTCCCTGATCGGTAGTCAATTCCACCTTTAAACCTTCATCCTCAAAAAAGCCCTGGTTAATAGCCACATACTGAGGAGCATAGAAAATGGAACGCACTACTTCACTGAACCGGACGTTTATGACTTTTTCCTTTTGTGCCCCCTCCTTACCGGCACACCCTCCCGCACCCATCGTTACTACCAGCAGCACTACCAGCAACCACAAACTCGCCTTCTTCACCAAACCGTCCCTCCCCCCTGTTACACTTTTCTATCAATTACAGTCATAAAGTAGCTGCACTTTATTATATGAATACATAAAAAATATGTGATCGAGAGTTTTGCATAATTCCAGAAACCCCATTTGCCATCCTGAGCCAAAGCCTAAGAATCTTAAGATCCTTCGCTAAGGCTCAGGATGACATTCGCAAAGTTACTGCTTAATCATAGGAAAAAGTTAATTATGCAAAACTCTCGATTAAAAAGGCACAAAAGGTACGGGGACGGTTCTTGTGCCTGACCAGAACCGTCCCCGTACCTATCAACTAGTAAATTAAAAAGCCGATTCGTTTTCTTGCAGTTCACCTACCGGTACTCTTAATTTTTTTCTGCTTTCCCGGTAATGAATTTCAGCAAAGTCACCTTCTACATTTTCTATCCATACGGCGGTACCATTGTGGGTCACTGTAATGTTGGCCGCTGAATTAAGAATATCCGTGGCTCTCTTTGAATTCATCCCTACACCACCTTTTACTTTTTTATTAGATTGTCCTGATGTGGCCCGATTTATTACAGCAGAGATGCTGCTACTTTTTCAGACGATATTGTAAAGTAATCAAAAAATCATGCAGTTTTTCAAACAACAACCCCGCCACGAACCAAAACGGCATAAAATCCAGGCGAATAAATCCATCTATCGTATAGGCCGTGCTTCCGGTATAATCCCACGGGCAAAACCCCAGGGTTATTTTTAAAAGCCATCCGCTCATATATTCAATTATAAGAATAACCGCCGTATATACCAATCCACGCACCGGCCAGGGAGAACTGCGCATCCTGTCATGCAGCGGCTCTAAAAAAACCGCTAAACCATAGATAGGAAACATCCACAGATAAGTATACCCGGTCAGGCGCATCGACCCGCTGATTAACGAACCTGCTCCGGTAAATGCCACTTCGGTTATCCAGCCCACCAGTCCATATATTAAAAAGCGTTTTCCCATATAAATAGTTTGCGTCAAAAACGGTTATTATTTACCTGAAAGTTTTGCATAATTCCCAAAACTCTATTTGTCATTGCTATGAATAAGTGCTGTTTTGTCACCCTGCATATTATTTATATGTCATCCTGAGTGCAACGAAGGATCTTTCCATCTCGGAAACTGCAAGATCCTTCGCTAAAGCTCAGGATGACATTCGCAAAGTTACTGCTTAATCATAGGAAAAAGTTAATTATGCAAAACTTTCACCTGTAAGATGTTTCTAAGACAAATAAAAAAGACGGGGACGATCCCAAAAAGGAATCCCCATCCTTATTTGATGAAACTTGCTTATTGAATCGGGCCTAATCCCATGGCCCGGTCGCGGCCGGCATCTTTGGCATGGTACATGGCAATATCGGCATTTTTCATAAGGGTAGCCACTCTGGTCCCATCCTCGGGGAAAAATGCCACTCCAATACTCACCGAAATGGATATGGGGACATCTTCCGTAACTATGGTTTTACGGCAGGTGGTCAAAATGCGTTCTATTATAGGCCAGGCATCTTTCCGGGCTTTAAGATGCGGCAATATAATCATAAACTCATCTCCGCCCAGACGCGCCACAGTATCTACTTCACGTAAACATTGGGTAAGAGCAGACGCAATATCACACAGGATTTGGTCCCCCACTTCATGCCCCAGTGTATCATTTACCCGTTTAAAACCATCCAGATCCAGGAAAAGTACCGCTATGCTTTCCTGCCGGCGGCGGGCATCAGCCATCGTATAACGCAGGCGTTCCTCAAATGAACGGCGATTGGGCAATCCCGTCAACAGGTCATGGTAAGCCTGATAACGAATCTGTTCTTCATACCTTTTTCGTTCGCTGATATCCAACGCCACGGATAATAAATAATCTTTACCATCGATAATTACCGGGGTAGCAAAATATAGTCCCGTATGCAGGTTGCCGCGGACATCCTTAAAAGAAATTTCCTTATTGCGGATAGTGCCCTGCTTTAAAAGACCTTTTAATACCGCACGACTCATAGCAGGCTCAATTATAATATCCATTTCTTCAACCCGGCGCCCTATTATTTCTTCCCGGTTAAAACCAATAGTATCCAAAAAGGTATCATTAACCTCCAGGTAAGTTCCATCATCCAGACTGGTTATTGCCATTAAGACCGGACTCAGCTGAAATGCCTTCATAAAACGCTCTTCCGAGGCTTTCAGCTCCTGTTCGAGGAAATTATCCTCATTAGCAATTTTAGCAGTGGCATGATGACGTTCACTGATGTCATTCCAAAAGCCGATAATGCCCAAAGCCTGCCCTTTTTTAGTAATTAATTTCATCTCCGCCTGAACCCACAGGATTTGACCTGCACGGTTATTTAAACGATATTCCTGATTGAGAACTTTCGTGTGCATAATATTTCTAAGTCCCTCTATTACCTGACTCCGGTCAGATGAATTAATGAGGCTCAGCCAAAAGGTAGGATGGGAAATCAAATATTCCTTATCATACCCCAGCAAACTGCTTACATTCTCACTTACAAAGCACAGATGATAATCCTCCCCTAGCTCAAGCCCAAACATGACTCCAGGGATACAATCAAAAAATTCAAGGATGGTCATAGAAAGGTCCTGCATAATGATCCCCCCTGGCAGAATTAATTGTACAGGCGATTTGACCCATATATGAGCAAAGTCCTGTAATATTGTGGGTTCTACCCAAACCGGCTATATTCCTTCTTTTTAAGCCCGGACCGGTTGACTTGATTTCCCAGATCTGCACCACTTAAAAAAAACTATTGTTGCTATAAGCAGCATAAATATCTTTTGTCAAAATGAGTCGAATCATGTTAGAATCTTGTTGTTATTGCTATCATATAATTTCTGAAATTGATGTGAAGCAGGTCGGGTAAATAGTTATACAATCAGGAATAATAAACTTACGTAAAGGAGGTGTTTTTAGTGTTATCGGACTGGTCAACCATTGCGATATTTTTATTAATTACCCTTTCCTTTCCTTTAATAGCTATGGGATTGGCATGGGCAGTACGTCCAAAGCCAAGACCAACTGAGGAGGCACTTACCACTTACGAGTGTGGAGTGGATACCGTAGGTAGAACCTGGATACGTTTTAGGGTCAGTTACTTTCTTTATGCTCTGGTATTTCTGGCCTTCGATGTTGAAACCGTATTCTTGTTTCCCTGGGCAGTGAAGTTCAATAGCCTAGGGACCTTTGCTTTTATTGAAATGATAATTTTCATCGCCATTCTACTCATAGGATTATGGTATGCATGGAAAGAGGGTGTATTTGAGTGGTATTAGAGGATAATGATAGCGAGCTTTTGGAAAAGCACAACATTTTTGTTACAACACTTGAGAAGCTGTGGAACTGGGGAAGATCCCATTCTTTTTGGCCTCTTTCTTATGGATGCAACTGTTGTCCGATTGAGATGATGGCATCGGGAGCCAACCGTTTTGATATTGCCCGTTACGGATATGAAGTTTTCCGTGCTTCCCCGCGCCAGGCCGATTTATTACTGGTAGCCGGACCCATAAGCCTTAAAATGAAACCGGTGGTGGAGAGATTATATGCTCAGATGCCTGAGCCCAAGTGGGTTTTGGCCATGGGTAACTGCGCCATCAGTGGTGGTCCCTTTAAGGATGGATATAGTATTCTTCCCGGGGTAGACTCCATTTTAGAAGTAGATGTCTATGTCCCAGGTTGTCCTCCCCGCCCGGAAGCACTGTTTTACGGACTGTTGGAACTGAAGAAAAAGGTTGAAAAGCTTTAATAGGAGTTGGAATGCAATGCAAGATAGCTTCCTGGATGATATTCTCAAAGATTTACAGGAACGTTTTCCGGATAGCCTGCAGGTAAGCCAGGATGAATGGTTAACCTATCTGCTGGTTAAACCCGAGAGCGTGCAACCATTAATGACGGAGCTGAAAGATAAGCATGGCTTTAATCACCTGGCAAATTTATGTGCGGTTGACTATAATGAAGAATTTGAAGTAATTTATCACCTGTACTCAATTCCTTTAAGCCATCGGATATCCGTAAAGACCCGGGTACCACGAGATAAGGCACAGGTATCTTCGCTGGTGGAAATCTATCCCACGGCAGACTGGCAGGAACGGGAGGCTTATGACCTGATGGGAATCATTTTTGCAGGACATCCCAACCTGATTCGGGTTCTACTACCGGATGATTTTGTGGGTCATCCACTACGTAAAGATTTTACCATGAAGGGGTGATATGCTGTGCTGAGTAGTGAAACCTATACCATTAATATCGGTCCTCAACATCCCAGTGTCCATGGGGGACTGCATGTAGAAGCGATAATGGATGGTGAGCTGGTGAAGGACGCCATCGTTCATCTGGGATATGATCACCGCAGTATGGAGAAAATAGCGGAAAACCGGACTTATGCCCAATTTGTCCCCTATACCTCAAGGCTGGATTATCTGGCCAGTCAACTGCCGACTATGGCCTATTGCCAAACGGTGGAAAAGATGCTTCACCTTGAGGTGCCGGAAAGAGCGGAATATATACGGGTTATCATGGCTGAGTTATCCCGTATTGCATCACATCTTATTTATGTAGGCAGCCTTGCTAATGACCTGGCCGGCGTTACCGGACTTATTTATTGTCTGCGCGACCGGGAACGAATAATGGATATGTTTGAAATGACCGGCGGACAGAGAATGCTTTCCTCCTATATACGCATCGGTGGTGTGGCTGATGATTTGCCGGATGAGTTTTTCCCGGCGGTCAGGAGCTTCCTGAACGATTTACCACAGATGCTTGCAGAATACGAAGGTTTGATCACCGGTAATGAGATATTGCAGGCACGTACCAAGGGCATAGGCATTCTCAGTGCCGAAGATGCCATTAAGTACGGAGTAACCGGTTCAAACCTCAGAGCCAGTGGTATAGCCTACGATATTCGCAAAGCTGAGCCTTACGGTATCTATGATCGCTTTGATTTTGAAGTACCGCTGGGGAAAACAGGAGACTGCTGGGATCGTACCGAGGTTCGTATGCAGGAGATTGTTCAGAGCGCTGCGATAATCAGTCAGGCGCTTATACTATTACCGGAAGGTGAAATAAAGGCTAAGGTACCCCGCGTGATTAAGCCGGAAAAAGGAACGGAAGTATATCATCATATTGAATCATCCAAAGGTGAACTGGGTTTCTATATTGTATCCGACGGTGGAGAGAAACCATACCGGGTGCATGTCAGAGCTCCTTCTTTCATTAATATGATGGTTTTGCCGCTTATATCACGGGGTTACAAATTACAGGATTTGATTGTTAATCTGGCGAGCCTTGATCCGGTTCTGGGTGAATCGGACAGGTAGTGACAGACATTTTGAAAATTGGACGCTGATTGCTATGAATGACACTGATTATTACACTTAGAACTACAAAATATAAAACCGTAGGCCGGCCTACAGGGCGATAGCCCTTCAGGCCGGTGCAGAGCATAACACGTAAACGCCCGGCCCTGAAACGTCGGGGCTGTAGGGCCTCCTACTAACCATTAATGCGATTTTTATGGTTGTTTGTGGTATGCAGCCAGGGACGGTTAATTAAGAAAAAATATGTGTCCTTCCGGGTTGAATTTAACGCTAACCAATTTTCTATTATTTGGAGGGTGATGCCTGTGGAACACTGGTTTACGAATATTGCCGGGGCTCTTGTCCACTGGTTGATGGGCCTGGGAGTACCGGCCGGATGGGCTGATTTAATTCTTTTGATTGTGCAATGGGTCTGTATTATTGGCATTGTTACACTAAATATTCTTATTCTGATCTGGTTGGAACGTAAAGTCGCCGGCTTTGTCCAGATGCGGCTTGGTCCTAACCGTTTAGGCCCTTTTGGTGTTTTTCAGACTGTTGCTGATGCTATTAAGTTATTAACCAAACAAGATTTGATACCTGCAGCGGTAGACAAGTGGGTTTTCAGAACTGCTCCGCTGCTCTTTATTGTTATTGCGGTCATGCTTTACGTGGTTCTGCCCATGGGAGACGGCATGGCGATCGTAAATCTGAATGTGGGGGTACTCTATTTCATTTCGGTGGGTTCTTTAAGTACCATTTGTCTTTTAATGGCCGGATGGGGCTCTAATAACAAGTGGTCGCTGCTGGGAGCTATGCGGGCGGTTGCGCAAATGATAAGCTATGAAATTCCGCTGGCTTTTTCACTGCTGGGAGTAGTAATGATTGCCGGTTCTTTAAATCTACAGGATATTGTAGCTGCCCAGCACAATATCTGGTTCATACTTCTGCAGCCGGTAGCTTTTCTGATTTACTTTATAGCAGCTACGGCCGAGCTGAACCGGGGACCTTTTGATATGCCCGAAGCCGAATCGGAACTTACCGCCGGCCCTTATACCGAATATTCCGGTATGCGCTGGGCTTTATTCTTCCTGGCCGAGTACACCAATCTGGTAGCAGTTTCAGCACTGGCCGCCACCATATTCCTGGGCGGATGGCAGGGACCGTGGCTGCCTTCCTGGTTATGGATTATTATAAAAACCTACTTTGTTATGATGTTATTCTTCTGGATCAAGTGGACCTTCCCCCGTATCCGCATGGACCACTTGATGTCCTTTAGCTGGAAGGTGTTACTGCCGGTCAGTTTGGCCAATATACTAATAACCGGAGCCGGTATTCATCTTTTTAGATTGATGGGGTGGTGCTAGTTATGTATGGAAAAGGTTTGTTAAAGGGACTGGGGATTACCTTCGGTCATACTTTTGAAAAAAAATATACTATCCAATATCCGGAACAGATGCCCCATCTGGAAAACAGATTCAGGGGGTGCCTGCAGTTTGAACCAGACAAATGTATAGCTTGCGGTTTATGCACCAAAACTTGTCCTAACGGGGTTTTGACGCTGGAGACGGTGAAAGACCCGGCCACTAATAAAAAACAGCCGGTATCTTACACTATTAACCTGCAATACTGTATGTTTTGCAACCTGTGTGTGGAAATCTGTCCGAAATCCTGTTTGTATTTTGACCATAATTTCGAATTGGCCAAATATAATCGGGAAGATATAAAAATGCATTACACCTTCCCGGCGGCGGCCGCTGCACCGGAATCCGGCGAAAAGCCTGCCGAAGCTGATGCCGGCGAGGCGCGCAAGGCCAAACAGTTAAAAGCTATGCTGGCTGCCCTGAGTACAAATCCAGCCAAAGTCTTAAACAAGCTGCTGGAGAATGAGGAACAGACCGCCATATTAGCTGAGGTTCTGGCCGGGGATGAGAAAAAATCTGCCCGTCTGGCGGAATTAATGCTGGGTGACCGGGATAAAGCCAAAAAGGTGGCCATAGCCATGGTTAACAAGGAATTGAAAGACCGTGACAAGGCTGAGGGAGGCGAAAAGTAATGACCCTGAAAGATATCTCGTTTCTGCTTATTGCTGGTTTTACCATAGTTTCCGCCCTGGGGGTGGTTACCTTTAAAAACATTGTCCACAGCGCCCTTTCCCTGGTTTTAACCTTTCTGGGCGTGGCAGGGATATATTTTCAACTTAATGCCGGCTTTGTCGGTGTGGTACAAATACTGGTTTATGCCGGAGCCATATCAGTATTGATTATATTTGCGATCATGCTGGTCATGGATACAGAAGTGAATAAAACCAACCTGCCTAATCCGAGCCTGGGCACCAGTTTGCTGGGAGGATACATTATCCTGCTCTTAACGGTTACACTCGGAGCATCGATCTGGTTCAGCAGTTTTCCGATCAGTGCCCAGCTTGCACCTAAGGATGATGTGGGATTTTTAGCTAATCTCATGCTGGGTAAATATGTGGTGCCCTTTGAGATAGCTGCCGTCCTCCTTTTGGTGGCAGTGGTGGGGGCTATTATCCTGGCGAAAGGAGCAGAGGATAAATGATAGGTTTAAGTCATTACTTGATTTTAGGATGCATTCTCTTTGGTATCGGCGCCTACGGAGTAATAGCCAAACGTAATGCCGTGGCGGTCCTGATGTCGGTGGAACTGATGTTGAATGCGGTTAATATTAACTTTGTGGCAGCCGGGAAATATATTGCTCCGGCTGCCGGAATAGGACAACTCTTTGCCATTTTCGTAATAGTGGTGGCAGCAGCAGAAGTAGCAGTGGGACTGGCTTTGATAATTGTACTTTTTAAAGCCAGGAAATCAGTCAATTTGAGTGATTTCAATATCTTGAAATGGTGAGGTGGAGCTTATGAATATACAAAATCTGTTTGCACATGCCTGGCTTATACCCCTCTTGCCATTTTTAGTCTTTGCTATGATTGGCCTGATTCTGCACCGCTGGCCTAAAGTATCGGCAGCGGCTTCTATTGCGGGTATTGCCACTTCCTTTATAATATCACTGCAGATAGCCTGGGCGGTATTCGGCGGCCCGGCCGGGGCGGCGCCTTTTGAGATCGCGGCCCGCTGGTTGTCCATGCCGGGTCTCCGGGTGGATATGGGTATACTGATCGACCCCTTGACCGCCGTAATGTTAGTTGTGGTTACCCTGGTAGCATCACTGGTGCAGATCTATTCTCTGGGTTATATGCACGGTGACCCGGGTTTTGCCAGTTATTATGCTTATCAGAGTCTTTTTGCCGGTTCCATGCTGGGCCTGGTTATTTCCAATAACTTTGGACAGATATTTGTCTTTTGGGAACTGGTAGGTATCTGTTCTTATCTGTTGATAGGATTCTGGTTTGGACGCAATTCGGCCAAAGAAGCGGCCAAAAAGGCTTTTATCACCAACCGGGTGGGAGACTTTGGTTTCCTGTTGGGAATACTGTTCCTGCAGATTATATTTGGAACCTTGAATTTCGCCGATCTGGCCGACAAGATTCCTCAATATGCCAACAGCGCGGTATTGATTACGATATCCATTCTGCTGCTGGCCGGGCCGGTAGGTAAATCGGCTCAATTTCCTTTGCATGTATGGCTGCCGGATGCGATGGAAGGTCCGACTCCGGTCAGCGCCCTGATACATGCCGCTACCATGGTGGCAGCCGGTGTTTATCTCATTGCCCGGGCATTTTTCATTTTCAATACCTCTCCCCAGACAATGATGGTAATAGCCATAATCGGAGGATTTACCGCTCTCTTTGCGGCTTCCATTGCTCTGGTCCAAAGTGATATTAAACGCATTCTGGCCTACTCCACCTTGAGCCAGCTGGGTTATATGGTCATGGCCATGGGGGTAGGAGCGATGACTGCCGGTATGTTCCATCTGATGACCCATGCCTTTTTCAAGAGCCTTCTGTTCCTCGGCGCCGGCAGTGTTATTCATGCCATGACGGATGAACAGAATATCTGGAAAATGGGCGGACTTTATAAAAAGATGCCGGTAACCACCTGGACTTTTATTATCGGTGCTCTCGCTCTGGCCGGTATTCCTCCCCTGTCCGGCTTTTGGAGCAAAGACGAAATCCTGCTGGGCGCCTATGCCGGCGGGCATATGGGACTTTACATTTTAGGTTCACTGGTGGCGTTTATGACCGCATTTTATATGTTCCGTTTGATTTTTGTGGCTTTCTTCGGTTCCAATACCGGTGGAGAAGCTGCTCATGAATCGCCCCACGTAATGACCGTGCCCCTGATAATCCTGGCGGTGATCTCAGTATTCGCAGGCTTTGTCGGATCTCCTTTGATGGGCAATATTTTTGGCCATTATGTAACCGCAGCCGGAGCTGCCGAGCATGAACCCAGCGCCGCTATTATGGTTGTATCTTCTATCATAGCAATAGCAGGCATTTTCCTGGCCTGGCTCATTTACCAGCGCAAAGCCGTGGATTATGAGGCTCTTAAAACTAAATATATCGGTATCTGGACCCTTTTATATAACAAATACTATATCGACGAATTCTACACCTGGTTAATTGCTCACTTCGTAGATGGTATAGCCAAAGTTTTCTTCTGGTTTGACCTGTATGTAATAAACGGCCTGGTTAATGGACTGGCCTACATTACCGGCAGGTCGGGACTGCAATTGCGCTATACCGAAGATGGCCAGGTGCAAACCTACGCCCTGTATATGCTGGCCGGCGTAGTGATTATTCTAATAACAGCAATATGTGCCGTGTTTACGGCCCTGGCTTAGGGAGGTGGACGCAGAATGAATAGTTTTCCTATATTATCATTAACCCTGTTCATACCGATACTGGGTGCCATAATAATAATGTGCCTGCCCCGTGACCAGGTGAAAGCCATTAAATACGTGGCTGCAGTAAGCACTTGCATTAGCATGGTTCTATCACTTATAGTGGTTTTGACTTATGACCGCAGCGCGGGTGGAATGCAGTTTATCGAAAATATACCCTGGGTAACCGACCTGGGCGTCAGTTACGCACTGGGGGTAGACGGTATCAGTATCCCCTTGCTGCTCTTAACCAACTTGATCGGGTTCTCAGCCGTTTATGCTTCCTGGCATACCGCTGACCGGGTGAAAGAGTTCTTTGCTCTGTTGCTTATTCTGATTTCCGGAGTAATGGGAACTTTTATCACCACTGACCTGTTCATTTTCTTCCTCTTCTATGAGGTAGTAGTTATCCCCATTTATCTAATGGTTATTATGTGGGGTTCTTCCAAGCGGGTCACCAAAGAATATGCGGGCATGAAGTTAACCATCTACCTGCTCATAGGGAGTGCTTTCCTGCTGGTAGGCCTCATTAGCCTGTTCGTAACCTCCAAAGGAATACTGGGATATCCCAGCATGGATATAAACACCCTGTCGGGTCTTGATTACTCCAACGGATTCCAGATTTTTGCCTACATTATGATGACTCTGGGTTTTGGTACCCTGTTATCGATGTTTCCGTTCCATGCCTGGTCTCCCGACGGATATGCCGGCGCACCAACCGCGGTCAGTATGATTCATGCCGGAGTTTTGAAGAAGATAGGCGGCTATGGCTTGATTCGGGTTGGACTCTATATCCTGCCCATAGGAGCTAAATATATTGCTCCTCTGATAGCTGTGCTGGCTCTCGGTAATGTTATTTACGCGGCCTATATCTGTATCAGCCAGCGGGACCTTAAATACATTGTAGGTTATTCCAGTGTCAGCCATATGGGCTATGTCCTGATCGGTTTGGCCGCTATCAAAGTGGTCAGCATTAATGGTGCGGTTATGATGATGTTTGCCCACGGCGTAATGGCGGCACTGTTTTTTGCCATGATCGGCAATCTCTATGAAAAGAGCCATACCCGTAATGTCGATGACTTCGGCGGCTTGGCTCATCAGATGCCCCGTCTGGCCACCGGTTTCATGATCGCCGGTCTGGCTTCCCTGGGACTGCCGGGCACGGTCAATTTCATCGGTGAGTTCACCATATTCGTAGGCGCTTTTTCCACCTACAAAGCACTTACCATCCTAGCGGTGTCAGGAATAATATTTACAGCGGTATATATTCTAAGAACTTTGGGCGATGTATTATTTGGACCCCGCCTGGAAAAATGGGACCATCTGCAGGACCTGAAGGGTGTGGAACTGATTCCCCTTCTGGTATTGGGAACAGCCATACTGGCAGTCGGAATATTCCCCTCCACCATCATGGACCTTATTAACAGCGGAGTCGGGCAGCTCATGGCCCAAATCGGCAACATACAGATAGGGGGGATATTCTAATGGCTTACAATCTGTTATTGACCGAAATACTCACTGCATTCAGCGGTCTGCTGATACTGGCACTGGGACTGGCCTGGCCCAAACGCGGACGGGAACTAAGCGGTACGGTATCGATAATCGCTCTCCTGGGCATTTTGATTTATGCTATATGCAATTTTTCCGCCCAACAGGTTTTCTTCCAGGGCATTTATCAGGTCGACACTTATGGATCTTTCTTTAAGATACTCTTTTTAATTGCAGCTATTCTGGTGATGCTCAGTTCCAGCAAATATGTCGGAGCATTTCAGAATAAAAGCAATGAATATTATGGCCTTTTGGTCTTTGCCACCCTGGGTATGATAGTAATGGCCTGTGCCGGTGACTTTATCACTATTTACCTGGGCCTGGAGCTGATGACCATCAGTTTCTATATTATGACTGCTTATTTGCTCGAAGATGAACGTTCCTCGGAAGCAGGGCTTAAATATCTTATTCTGGGAGCCATCTCTTCAGCGATTATGCTTTTTGGTATGAGCCTGGTTTTTGCCATGACCGGAACTACGGTTATAAGTGCGGTTGCTGCCAAAATTACCGTAGCACAGCCGGCTCTGATCGCAGGTATCGGATTGATAATGGCGGGCTTTGCCTTTAAAATCTCTATTGTACCTTTTCACATGTGGGCTCCTGATATTTACCAGGGTGCTCCGATTCCGACTACCACTTTCCTTGCCGTCGGCTCCAAGGCAGCCGGATTTGCTGCCCTGGTACGGATTTTCATGATTGCCTTTCCCCTGGCGACTTTCGACTGGAGCATGCTGCTGGCGATCCTGGCGGCAGTCACCATCATCATAGGAAACCTTATTGCTTTGCCCCAGACTAATGTTAAACGGCTCTTGGCTTATTCAAGTATTGCCCAGGCCGGTTATATCCTGGTAGGGCTGGTGGCAGGCAATGCCTACGGACTCAAGGGTGTTCTCTTTTATGCCATGGTCTATGTCTTTGCCAATACCGGTGCTTTTGCAGTAGCCACTGCAGTAGAAGTGGAAACCGGCAGCACCGACATCGAAGCTTTCTCAGGACTCAGCAAACGTTCGCCCTTCATGGCTGCCGTAATGACGGTCTGTGTCCTGTCCCTGGCTGGGATACCGCCCATGGCAGGTTTTGCCGGTAAGTTCTATCTCTTTTCCGGTGCCATCTCATCAGGCTATCTCTGGCTGGCCTTTATCGGCCTCTTGATGAGCATGATTTCAGTTTATTACTATCTCGGCATATCGAAAGCCATGTACATCGGTGAAAACAAGGGAGGCGAAACCGTACAGATAGGAGGGGCCGCCCGTTTGGCCATATGGGTATGTCTCCTGGCCACTGTATTCTGTGGAGTCTGCCCTCAGCCCCTGTCTCAGATGGCTCAGTACGCCATTGCGTTATTCTTCTAGATTAACCTTACGGGGACAATCACCAGCATAAGTGATTGTCCCTTTTTATTTGCCCAATTATAAGTGCTTGATGCTCCACCTTGCCACCCCTTACCTTTCTTCCATGCAAACCGGCTCCGGTTTACGAATTTTGACCTGGACTGAAATATCCAGGATTTGTATTAAAGTAGCTAAGCCCATAAGCAGAAAAATAACTCCCGCCACCCGGTTTATAGCAGCGGGTCCAATATACTGAGCCAACGCCACCCCAACAGTTACCTCCACCGTCACACAAAAAACCAGCGCCAGTGCGCTCGCTCCCAGCACCATCCAGCGCCGCCGCGGATTATTGCTGGTAATGAGCAGTACCGCTACCTGGGTTTTATCACCCAGCTCCGCCAGCACAATCAAAATATAAGTAGTTAACCAGGTAAGAAACTGAACACTCATATACTTGGCTCCTTTCTGACCCGTCCGCCTCTCATCATAAAGCGACCGTCCCCGCATCAAATGCTCCTATCACGCCGAAAAGCAACAGACACCCCAGCACTATGAATAACACGGCTGATGCCAGTTTAACCACATGAGGCTTCATAAAACGGGCAATAATTTCTGAACCTATCAAAACTTCCAGAAAAGAAGTACAGATCAGAGCGGTAGCCGACCCCAGAGCCACCCAGAATACATAATGAGGTTTGGCCCCGGCCAGGAGCAAAGTCGTTATCTGAGTTTTATCCCCCATCTCGGAAATAAACACGATCCCCATTACACTTAAAAAAAGCCGCCAGTCCAGTATTCGGGTTGATTTGTGCCAGGAAGGTTCTTCCTGTGCTTTGGATTTTGTACGCAATAGCATCGCCCCTCCGAAAAAAATAACTTCTATGTCGGGTCTAATTAAGTTAGCCTAGGCTTATAATATTCCAAAACAGCCAGGGTTGTTCCTACTCCATCTTTCTCTGTCCACCGGTCGAAATATGGAGTACACTTAGTTTTAAGCTCTGTCCTACGATAATATAGAGAAAAACTTTCGCCGGGAATAATTGTTTTACTTGACAGTATTAGCCATAATCATTGACACTATTAGTAATACATATATTCTTTTTCTCCATCTCCTGACCGGGGAACCTTAAGTACATTAACTACTGCAGCTAACAAGGAGGTTAACGGAATGCAGAAGTTCAAGGTGATGTTGACCGGATCTGATTATTATTGGATGCATGGTATATCTGTCGCACTTGAGGAAAGCCCTCATTTTGAGGTTATCGAGAACCTCGACCCCCATCTTATCCTGGAACATACATGCCAGTTCCTGCCCGACGTTATGATCTGGAGAACGGAAAACGAGGAAGAAGAGGGTATAGCCGAACTAATAAAGGAATGCCCTCAGGTTATACTGGTTCTGGTAGTTAATAACCCTAATCGATTCAATATAACCAAACTTATGCGCATGGGCATCAGCGGCTGTTTGCCAACCCGTTTGCTGCCGCGCCAAATCGTAACTGCGGTTGAGTTGATAGTAATTACAGGAATATTCTGTTTTCCTCGTTTAAACAAAAACCAGATCAAAGAAAACGTAAAGGTTGATCAGATAGCCATGCCCGAGAGCCTGACCCCCAGGGAAAGAGAGATATTAACACTTCTATGCCGCAACCAATCCAATCAGGAAATAGCTGCCGCCATGTGTCTGGCCGAATCTACGGTCAAGACCCATTTACATAATATTTTCCGTAAGATGGGTATTAAAAAGCGGGGCGAAGCTATAGCTGCTATATATAAAAACGATACCACCTTTCCATCTTAAATTAGAAAATAAAATCGTTGCCCGGCCTATGCCCTACGGGTACAACTGACGTTGCATTCGCTCACTATTAGGGACGCAGGCCGGTACAATGATGTCATCCTGAACGAAGTGAAGGATCTTTCAACTCCGAGATGGAAGATTCTTCACTAACGTTCAGAATGACAGGATGCAGAGCGGTGGAAAGAATATTATGAATAATTGGGTTATTGTCATCCTGAGGCAAAGCCGAAGGATCTTCCCGATTCGCAAGGGGAAAGATTCTTCACTAGCGTTCAGGATGACACGTAAATCCAGCCCTGAGGCTTACAATGGGGACATTCCCCGTTAGGGGTGTGTCCCCGCACCTTAAATTGTCGGGGCCGTAGGGCAAGCTACGGACTATAAGATATTTCTATAATTTCAATTGCCGGGTGATTATATATCATCCGTTTTTTTTATTAATAGTACTTAAGGTTTAGAAATTTATTTACATAATAAGGAAATTGGATGATTTTTAGGGATAAGGGCCTAAACCTCTATACCAATCGGCCTGTCGTCAGTTTATAGACCATAAGTTGAAATAAACTACATAATGGCGAAGTAAGTGTATTTTTCATAGGTCAGTGCGAATTAACTTATAAAACACTGGTCAATAGTACTAAGCATTCTTTCAACCTTCCGGTGAATAGAGTTTAAGGGTAAAAAGTATTACCTTAGAACAGGTGAGAAGTGATCTATCCTTATTTTCTAACACAAGTGCATAGCGAATATGGGGGGTTGGATTTGTTAACAGCTTTTTCTAAGAACCTGAGCGAGTTTCTGTTGAATAACTGGCAAATATCAAAAAGGCGAAAAGTCCAGGTTCCAGGTTATAACTCCAGCGAAATAAATCCCGAGCATTATATACGACGTTCCCTTCTAATTACTCGCTACCTTCTATTTAGTTTAACCTCGGTATTTTACCTGGCAACTCCACCATTTTCACCTATAGCTATAAAAATAATTGTTGTTCTTTCCTTCTTAGCCGCAGCTGTTCTAGCTCAAAATCTTTATGACAGCTGGGACTTTAAGTCTCTCTACCAGAAGAATATTCAGGAATATATCGAATCCGGGAGTACCTCCACCCGCAAAGAGCATATTGTTCCACTAAAATTAATTGCTATAGAAACTGTAGGGGTTGCTTTTCTGATACTGCCCACCGGCGGGTTGGACAGCCATTTTGTCTGGTATGCTCTCAACCCGATTATTGCTGCCGTAGTATATCTGCCCGTTTTTTTTTGCTGGGGTACAGTAGCTCTTTTTCTTGGTACGGCCATTGGAGTCAGCATGTTTTATCCTGGTTTTGGCGGTTCTCCCATCCACTTTATGGCCAACCACATAAGTGAACTGCTGGTCTTTATTGTCACCACTTCCCTGGCCCAGGTCGCTATTTCGCTGGCCAGATATTTGGGAGTAGCTTATAACCGCCTCGCTGCTGCCCATGACGCTACGGAAAGATCCCTGGAGCATATTTCTTCCCTCTACCAGGCTTTGGAGACCTTTTCCACCCGGGAAGACAGCGCCCAACTGGTCGACGTCCTGGCCTTTTATTCCAACAAGCTCTGTGGAGAAAATGCCGCCTGTTTTCTGAAAAAAGGCATCGAAGGTGAGGAGCAGGACGAAAATAATACTATTTTACGCATTGCGAACCAGGGTGATGAGGACCACGGAATAGATTGGGAAAAAGAGCTGTCCCGCCTCTGGAACCAAATGAAATCAGACCAGACTTTAATGATACATCCTCTTAATGCGGAAAACGGTCAAATAATAGCCGTACCGGTTATTTCCCATGGGGAATGTTTTGGACTGCTGGCCTATGCACAGCCGGAGAAAGCCAAAAATCAGGAGGAAAAAATACGCTCCTTAACTTTCCTGGCGGGGTTGGCAGCTATTATCCTGGAGAGGTTGAAAGGCGATAAACTTTGGGCCCGTCTCCTGGTTAGTGAAGAACAGAACCGAATCGCCAATGAAATCCATGACGGTGTTTCCCAGTATTTATTCAGCATGGTCTGTGCCCTGGACACCATTTCCAAAGCAGAAGCCCATCTGCAGGAGGAAAAAATACAGGAACAACTGAAACTGGTTGAGGAAACAGCCGCCCGGGCAGCCAGGGAACTAAGGGCTTCCATCTACAAATTAAGCCCGCACAAACGCGGAGAAAGTATTTTTGTGGATAACCTCGCATCCTATCTCGATGAACTGGGCCGCTTAAACGGCATTCAGGTAGACCTGCAGGCACAAGGGAGTGAGGAAGTATTGAGCCCGGCTTTGCGTAAAGCACTTTACCGGATTGTCAGGGAAGCCAGCAGTAATGCGGTCCGACATGGAAAATGTACTGCCCTTAATATATGTTTATCAATGTTTCCCAACCAGACCGTATTGGAAATCAAAGATAATGGATGCGGTTATCAACCGGTAAAAAGCAGTTCCTCCGGCAACTGGGAAAATGGTCTGGGCAACTGGAACATGCACCACCTGGCCAATCGTTTCAACGGTGATCTGGAAATAGAGAGCGAACCAGGCCGGGGTACTCTGATACGATGTACCATCCCTAAAAGAAGTGAAATGGAAGATAGCTTTAAGGAGGCGGTAAATAAATGAAACTGGTCCTGATTGATGATCACCCGCTGGTATTGCAGGGAATCGAAGTAGTTGTCCAGTACCAGCAGGACATGGAGGTAGTTGGGACAGCCAACTGCGGCGAGGCCGGTATTAAGATAATAGAAGAATTTCAGCCGGACATAGCCATGGTTGATCTCCGACTGCCCGGTGAATACGGTCTGGACATTATAAAAAAGGCCCGGCAAATTGCCCCTCAATGCCGTTTCATAGTTCTCACTTCTTACACCAACCGGGCAGATATAAAACGGGCCATGTCCGAAAAGGTGGAAGGTTATATCCTAAAGGAAGCCATGCCGGAAGAAATCCTGAATGCTATTCGCCTGGTAGCCAAGAACAGGACCTATCTCGATCCTGTCATTATGCAGACTTTACTTAGCCAGGATAAAGACGACCCCATCGAACAGCTTACCCCCAGAGAAATGGAAGTCCTGGAATACCTGGCTACAGGTATGTCCAACCGGGACATTGCTGCAACCCTCTATGTTACCGAGTACACCATCAAAAAGCACGTCAGTCAGATCCTGGATAAATTAGAGCTGGCAGACCGCACCCAGGCTGCCTTATATGCCTATTCCAAAGGGCTGGGACAGTGCAGCGCAGGCTAGTTCATCCTTTGAATAGAACAGGCGGCCATTTTTAAGCCGCCGGGCGATGGGTAATTTGTCATTCTGAGTCCTCATTTGTCATTGTTATGAATAACGTTTTTTGTCATCCTGAACGTAGTGAAGAATCTTTCCATCTCGGAGACTGCAAGATCCTTCACTACGTTCAGGATGACATACTATTCGTTTATCGTGGTGCGGACATCGCGTGATAATTCTGAGCTTTAGCGAAGAATCTTAAGATCCTTCGGCTTTGCCTCAGGATGACATTCGCAATAATTATGCAAAACTCTCAAATATATGGTACTAAAGTATACCAAAAGAAGTATCTGAACGGGGATATGAAATATAGACTACGGAGTATGGGACATCACATTGACTCATATTATATTGTTCATAGAGCGCTGCCCCAACTTCAAATTTCAAAAGACTTTAGCCCAGGATCATATCAATGGTTTTAACGCCCGGATGAAAGTAGAAAGGAGGGTGAGTAAAAATCAAAAGGTCCGGCAGAATTAAAAGAAAAGGTGGCGCATGGTATTTTCTCCTGCTAGGAGTGGCCCTTACCGCCGGAATCGGTTTAATAGCACCGGTAATGGCGATCTGGAACGACAGCCTCTCGATCTGGGAGAACGTAACGACCGGTAACCTTACTGGAAATGTATTGTTTACCAAGGTTCATGCTGAAGATAATACCTTGCCCCATGGTGGGGGATGGGGAACCATCTCGACCGGTATAGATGATGAAATCGATAACGGAGATGTGAAAACAGACCACAAGATAACCATTTTTATTGACCAGGTAAGAAACAAGGCCAACTGGACCTTAAACTCCAAGATTGAGAACCATGGCACCATCCCCATAAGGTTTCTGACTCCAACGGTTTGCTCAGACGATGCTTTGGATGTTTCATACCAACTGCCCGACCAGGTCATAGAGCCCGGCAAAAAAGGCCTGGACCCGGGTGATGCAGTAGAAGGCCAGATAAGAATCGACCTTCTCACCGCTGAAGCTGGCATCTATAACTTCCAAATAGAGGTTAAGTGCATTCAGTGGAATGCTTTTAACGATAACCTGGGCTGGTGGATCGATACCCTGCATATTTACGGCACGGTAGTAGTTGAACCGCCGCCGGAATAAGATCTCAATCAAGGCCATACGGGCTGGCAACAGCCCTGGGTAATAACAAAAACAAGGAGGTAAAATGAATGAAAAAAGTAAAAGTGTTGGCGTTAATAATGGTTTTCGCCCTGGCCGCCCTCGGAGGCGCTTATGCAGCTCTCTGGAGTGACACGATAACTTTCAGGACCAATGTTGCAACCGGTAATGTCGATATTAAATGGGATGGTGCCGGGACATATGATGCCGGTGATGATTACCATGCCGGTTCACCCTTAGAACTTAAAGACGGAGAAGACAGCGTTGCCGCCGTTACTGCCAGCGGTGCCGTCAATCCCAATGCCAACGACAGCCCCCAAGCCCCCGGCATGAGAAGAAACGTGGGACATATTGCTGTAAACCCCAGCTCTACCGAAAATGATTTAATTGTCGATATTACCAATGCCTACCCCGACTATCAAGGCGAAGTTGAAGCCTATATAGTAAATGCCGGCAGTGTTCCGGTAATTCTCAATAAAATAACTGCAGACAATGCAAGCGGCGGTGCCATTCCTGAATGGCTCTCCTACAACATCACTGTTATAGATAATGACCAAACTTACGAAGAAGCACAGTCAGTTCAGACCAACCCGGTAGTTGGCACCATCCTGGAAGCATCCAATCCGGACGGCAGCAAACATGACACCAAAGATCCGGATGCCAATTGGGGAACAATTGATAACAAAGTTAAAGTAAAAATCAGCATTCATGTGGCCGGCGGAACCGGTATGGACGTACCGGAAAATGCCACCGCATCATTAAAGCTCAACATCGATGGCACTCAGTGGAATGGTGTAAATGCCCATGTTGCACCTGTAGACAACGAACTGCCGACTATAGATCTTCCTAATGGAATCGTAAACCGGTTTGACTAAAACCCGATAATATTAAGAATCTGATCCGGAGAGAAGCCCCTGCTCCTCTCCGGATTTTTCATGCAGTGTTCAAAAACGTGTGCGGTTAGAAAAAATCCTCGTTCTATGCAGGAATTTATTTACATTAGGTGAAATATTAACTATTATCCTTAATCCTGGCGATATTAACTTCATATTTAACTTTACTAGGGGGGCTGGCTATTTCAAGGCCTGGAATTGATCTGCTGGCTAAAAGAAGATCATCGCACTATACCTTTATTCTCCTTCTGCTCTACCCGATGGTTTATTTGATCAGTAACCGGGTAGTGGGATTTAATATGTCCATATTGGTAGGAAACTATGTTATGCCTACCCTGGCCTGGGGCTTAATAATCGCAGTAGTCTGGTGGCTGCCCGCTGTCCCGCCTCAGGGCAAGCTGCGCCTTAAGCGCCTGCTGTACTGGTTAGCCCTTATGTGCGTGTTTATCGCCTTATTCGGCATGATAATCCAGGGAGCAATACACCAGTTTGGCAAAAGCCCCTATGACCGCAGCTTGATTGGCATTTTAATTAATACTGTAACAATGGGAACCGCCCTCATGGCCAGCGAAATGAGCCGTGCCTGGCTGCTGAACCGCCATTTCGCCCGGAGACCTCTGCTTGGCATCGGCCTGGTTTCCCTGGCTTTCGGTCTGTTGTCCATTTCCGCCAATACATTCGCCCGGCTGACACCCGGCAAACCCCTGGTCGAGTTTCTGGGCCAGGAATTGGGTCCGGCACTGGGTGAGAGCGTTTTGTCCAGCTACCTGGCCTGGCTGGGAGGACCGCTTCCCGCCTTTATCTACCGTGGCGGCCTGGGCGCTTTGGAACATTTTTCTCCCATTCTCCCCAATAGCGAGTGGATCAGCCAAAGCCTGCTGGGATTCCTGGCCCCGGTACTTGGAATTATCATGGTACGCACCATTTACGGCGAAGAAGCCGGAACTATCCGGGCAGCCTCCGGCCAGGGAGAAAATCAGGTATCCTGGGTCGCGACCTGCCTGGCCGCCATTCTGATTATCTGGTTCTCCATGGGGGTTTTCAGCTACCAGCCCAAGGTCGTCATGACCGGAAGCATGGAGCCGCTGATCATGCCCGGCGACGTTGTTATCGTACATAAAAGCGATGAAGCGGTCCAGCTGGGTGATATTATCATGTTTCCCGCCAATCGAATGCAGGTCACCCACCGGGTGGTAGCGGTCAAAGAAGAGAAGGGACACCGGATCTTTACCACTAAAGGGGATGCCAACCCCTATCCGGATTTGGAACCGGTTTTGGAATCCAATGTGCAGGGCAAAGTCATCATGGTAGTACCTGGAATCGGCAAAGGTACCCAGATCCTGCGCGGATGGCTCTGACCCGTTCGGATCAGGACAGCTGCCAAGCAAGCTTAAGACAGACTGACGGATTAGCATAATGCACTCAGGGGAAAGGGGTATAAAATGATGAGAAGATCGATCAAAGAACATATCCGCCGCAAGATCATTATTATACTTTCAATCTTATTAATAGCATCTTCAGGTACGGCCCTATGGCATTTTCTCCAGCCGCTGGAGCTGGAAAAAGATATACCGGCCTGCAAGTATACGCAGCAGGCCCAGGTTAATTATCTGGTACACTTCAAGCCCAATAATTATTTTGATGAACCGACCGCCGGTCCGGGCCGTGGTTATATCACCTCACTCACCGATTATATAGAAACCCAGCTGGTTTACCAGCTTAAAGGAGATCGCCCTGCCTCGGTTCAGGGCGACATGCAAGTCATCGCCAGGCTAAGCGGATATATCTTGCAAAATAAAGCCGGCGATACGGGAGAAAAAGAAAAGATAATAATCTGGGAAAAGACTACCCCGTTGCTTCCCCTTACTCCCTATTCCGGTGACGCTCGAACCGAAATAAAACAAATCATTCCTATCCAGCTTAACCAATTCAGGGACTTTGCCAACGAGGTCAACACTACCTTTTACAACCCAACCGATGCGGTCGAGTTGACGGTTTTCTATAATATTACCGCAACTGTCACCAACGATCAGGGAATCAGCACCAGCCAGGTGTGTCCCCAGCTGGTGATCCCCATCCAGGGCAATGCCTATGCTATAGGCGGCTCACTGACGGATAAGAAGGACAATATTATCAATGTTAAAAAGATGGTCGAAGTCCCGGGAGCCAAAACTGCCCGGCAGGTATCTGTTGGAGTAACTATTCTCCTGACTCTTTTACTCCTCTTGATCCTATTTGCTACCACTCCAGAACTTGAAGACCCGGCCGCACGGGAACTCCGAACTATAATAAAGAAACATGGAGACCGGATAGTGGCAGGCGTTTTTAACCTTCCCGTCATCTTAGAGCAGGATACCCTGATCCTGCAATCTTTTTATGATCTGGTGAAGGTAGCCGATGAGGTGGCACAACCTATCCTGTATGAAAATGTTCAGGAAGGTGTTCATTCCTTTTTTGTAATTAATGAATCCCGGGTATACACTTATAGCCTGGAAGTAAGCAGCTGGAACCGCTATAATAACGAAACTATCACCGGCACTGAATTTGAAGCTTAATCACTCTTGACCTAAGTGCAAATTAACTGCTAAAATTTATTTAGATATTTAGATAATTTTCTAATTATCTAAATAAAAGGAGGGAGTGATTCAGAATGCCCCTCAATATAGTATTTAAAGCTTTATCTGATGATACACGCCGCGAGATACTGCACATGCTTCAGAAGGGCGACCTTACGGCAGGGGAAATTTCGAGCCCTTTTGAGATGACCAGACCAAGTATTTCTCATCACCTTAATATCCTGAAACAGGCCAATCTGGTTCAGGATGTCAGGCAGGGACAGAATATTTATTACTCCTTAAATACTACGGTCTTTCAGGATGTCATCGGCTGGTTCTATGAGCTGCTGGGAGTATCAAGGAAAACGGATGATGAGAAGAATATCAATATCAACAGAGAATAATAAGATAAGAGTTTTGCATAATTAACTTTTTCCTATGATTAAGCAGCAACTTTGCGAATGTCACCCTGAGGCAAAGCCGTGCGAATGTCATCCTGAACATAGTGAAGGATCTTGCAGTCTCCGAGATGGAAAGATCCT